>Ga0172381_10000303_pt1 | contig 60257 bp, 102 predicted proteins | sample Leawel6488metaG_FD_119754 | JGI IMG/M metagenome (GOLD analysis project Ga0172381, IMG submission 119754) | Leachate microbial communities from a municipal landfill in Southern Ontario, Canada - Leachate well 64-88 metaG | ecosystem: Engineered > Solid waste > Landfill > Unclassified | place... | reverse complement strand
CTGTAGCTTGTGATGCATTGGGCAATCCAATCATTTGCAAATCATATTTCTTATGTCCTTTATCGTCATATTCCAACGGAAATAGCAAACCATCACTTTCATTCTTTTTCATATTTTCGATTGTGTCCTGATAAACTTTCTTAATTGATGCCTTAGAACTATCCGTAAATAAATTCGTTGGTACCCAACCGACTAAAATTCCTAATGCATTATGTTCTATTCCAATAGCTTCAATTTCTTCTAAATTGCTTGCATAGAAATAACTCTTATAGCAATTTCTTAGATAAGATCGTCCTTGCGGATTGTCTTTAATGCATTCAGTCCTAAAATGTAAAGCTTTTGCCATTGGTATAATAATTTTTTGATTAGTGATTGGATCTAATTGTATCATTGCTTCCAATTCGCCACTTTCTTTATTATATTGCCATTCGTACAAACTTGTTTGACTTCTCAAAGGAAGTTTTCGCCATCCAATTTTACCATCAGTAAATTTTGATCTCATTTTTATATCTGGATTGGGACCGCTCCTAATTTTATAAACCTTTTCCAATAGTGCCCACCCATACGGAAGCATACTTAAAATACTACTTACTACTTCAGCAAATGGAATATTCAAATCTTGCATACAACTTTCTAAGAAATCTGCCTTTTCCAATGCTTGAGTTGATACACCACCAGCTTTAACATTCCAAGGAACCTGCCTACAAAGCATATCAATAGAGAAGAAAATAGCCCCGATAATAGCATCATTATCACGCATTTCTCTATAAATTTTATTTGATTTTGCCAAACTTTTCAATGCTTCTAGCCATTCTTCAGAAATAACACCGCCAAATCGGCTCAATCCGCTACTTCCTACTTCCAAATAAGGATCAATAGCGGTACTTTGTGATGCTGCCTTTTTCATTTTTCTATAATTCATAATATCATCTCCTAAAGTTACTATGCCCCTTAATTGAAAATGGAATAGCAATATCATTATTAATATTTCCAATACAATAATAACTATCTACCATAGAAGCTAAATAATCGTCATGATCGCCAACGGGAAAACTTAATAATTCTGCCTCAAATTCTAATGGCAAATTTTTCATATGATAAACTTGCATGTGTTGATATTTTGACTCTAAAGGCGCAAACCTCGATAATAAATCAACTGTCGAAGGAACGCCAATAACCGGATACTTACACATTCTGCTTATATCTTCGATACAAACCGCTTGATAAGCAATTTTCTCAATTCCAATTTTAATATCATGATCGTATTGATACCATTTATTCGCAATTGAAATAATTTCATCTTTTTGTTCACTAAACGACCATCTGCCTCTCCTTACTTCCAAAATATAGATATCGCCATTAACTTTGTTTTGTCCCATTGCATTAAGAGCGGTAAAATCCGCCGTGGTTTTTTTACTAATCGCCAAATCTGCCCCAATTGCAATGTTAATGTTTGATGGAATATCCGAAATATATTGAATCCACGGACGCTTTACACGCGCGCCCGCTGCACTTACAAACCTTGCCAAAAATTCCCTACTAAATACAATTTCCGTTGACGATAACCGGGCCTTATCAATTTCCCGGCCATCCAAATAAGGATTAGTATAACTATCAAATTGAAAACTCAAAACATCATTATCTTGTGATAATGGCTCATTAAAATATGGATATTTTGTAGGTCTATTTTGCTTTTTCGTTGGATTAAATATTTTTTGCGGATTACCAGGATAACCAGAATTATAAAGCCGGTGAAACCAACCACCTTCTTTAAATGGCGTTGAAATAAACACAGCTTTTCCTTTTCTATCAGAAAGTGCTGGTCTTAGAACTTCAGCCCAAACACTTTCTTTGCAAAAATCTGCCTCATCCATAATCAATAAATCTAATCCCTCACCCCTCAAATTTTCAGGATGGTCGGCACTTTTAAAACTAATTAATCCGCCATTAGGAAAAATGATGGTTTTATCGGCAATATTAATAACAATATCCATTTCTTTTGGCAATTGCATAACAATCATAATCAATAATCGCCAACCAATCATTGACTGTGAATAAACCGGGGCAACCCACCAAACCTTTTTACCTTTTGCTGCTGTTTCAAAAGCTATATTTGCACACATACGAGTCTTTCCCCAACGTCGACCACATGAAAGAACTTTAAAACGTGCATCGCGCCGCGCTACATATTCCTGAAGTGGGTAAAGTTTTGGTAAATGTATTTCAAATATAGCCATATTTATCAACCTAAATTTATAGACTTACAATTTGCAATCGGCACCAATACCTTAATAATTAAAATATCTCAAATAGAATATATACGATATAGTTCGACCGATACTTATAAATAGAAAAACGACAATATAACAATTAACAAAATTTATCCATAATGGAGTAATACAAATGCCAGATACAATAAAAATAACATACGGCGATTCACTAAATGAGGCTCTAAAAGAGATTGATCTAGCATATAACAAAAAGGATCTTCCACGCCACGTTATTTATCCGACTCCATTAATGGCAATGGAGATTATCAAAGTAGGATTCGATACATTGAAATATCAAGATATTTATTATCTTCAGATCCTACAAATCAAAGAAAAGAAAACCACTCATAAAATAGTAATCGGAAAAGAAGATCTTATATTTACATTCAATTCCGAGCAGGAAAAGTTTAGATTTAATCAGCAAAAGAAAAAGAAAAGGAGATGATTTCAATGTTTAAAAGTAACAATACAATAACATTTAATAACTTATCACCGCGACGGAAATTAATATATCTAATAGAAGAATGCGATAATCCATTTTCAATTGTTATTGGAAATAGAAAATATTCGCGTTCATGTATAAAAGCAGTATTCAATAAAGATAATATAATTGATAAAATTAAAGATCATTTACTAAAATGGTGTTTAGATTATGATTCATCCAACGTAGATTATACAAATTGTATGATTAAACAATGTATTGTATATTTATAAAATGGAGATGATTAAATGAACTATCCACAAATTTATTATGAATTATCCAATGAACATAATTGTACGATAGAAGATTTATTTAGAGCAACAATATTTAAATCTTTTATGACTATCGAAAAAGCTGCAAAACTATTTGATAAAGGTTATTCATGGATTGAAATAAAACGATTACTAATCAATTATAAATAAGTAGATTATTATAAAATACAATCTACTATCAAACCCTAAGACTTTACACCCCAAATAACTATTTATAAAAAGGAGATGATTGAAATGACATACCAAGAAATACACGGACAAAAAGAAATAGTCTTTAATAATACGAGTAAATTTGTATATACATTAATAAAAAATCCAAATAAAATAGGATTAATATATACATCCAATTATCAAAAAGCAAAATATTTAATAGAATTAATATATAATAATATATTGTCTATAGATATGAATAATTGTATAACTCCAAAATTATATATTAGTGATTTATCAATTACATTGTATAACAATTCAAGAATTATAACATTTTCACAGGCATCTAATGAATATAGATATTTATGTGGGTATAAAATAGATTATATTTTATTAGATTGTATTCCAGACAATTTATTTATGGGTGAAATATATCACCATATAAATAGGAGTGATTAATAAAACATATGGAATTATTCGTAAAATATTTATATCTTACAATAATAACATTTTATTTTTGTTTATGTATTACATCAAATTTATCTGCGATGCATTAAACAATCATTTTAATAAATTAATCCCATAATAAATCGCGCATTTCTTATGTAACAAAAATTAATTCGCGAATTACATAAGAAAAGAGGGAGATCCCAACTTTGTAAATATACCAAGAATCGATCTTTTAGCATTGCAAAAATCCCTTATTTTTAACACTAACTTAAAGTTATCATATCTACTGCTTATTAAATTCGTATCTCGTATTTTAAAACTTCTCATCGATTGCCATACTTACTATCATGAATCGATTTATTTTGCCATTTTACAAAATCTTATTATAATAATCAGTATTTACAAATTCGCTAGAATGCGTTTTACTTTTTTAAAATACGTTTTTTGAACTTCATTTTTTCAAACAAACTTACTAAATCAATTAACAAATAAGTTGCCCAAATATGATTTTACGAAATAGCATTTTTATAAAAGCAAAAATTCATTCAACCAAAAACTATAAGTAGTAATCAGTTTATAGTATTGGTTATGACATACTACGTTATGAAAATTGGAAGAAAATACAAAACTATTCAAGCCGACAATGATAATGATGCAATAGCTAAAGCTACCAGAAAATTCTGTGATGAGGATAATAAAAAAGTATCTATTCATCATAGTTATGAAGAAGATTAAATAACTTTTTTATTAATATCATTTGTGTAGCTACCAAAAAGTATTAATACTATACTATCTATGCTATTGGTATGCAAAATAAATTCTTAGCCGGTTTGAAAGTAGGGGATGAAGTTGCAATTAGTGGAAACTATTCTATTACATTGCATAAAATAGTTAAGATAACCCCTACTAGACGATTTGAAATTGATAATGGTAATAAATATGATTGTAATGGACATTTAATGGGGAAGCATTATAATTATAGTAGCATTGTACCAAAAGAAGAATATTATAAGAAGATTGAAAGGGATAATCAAGAAGAACAAAAACGCGAATTAATTAAAAAAATCGATAACCATAGATTTACACTTATGTCAATGGAAAAATTAGAGAAAATATTAAAAGTTATCGAAGAATAAACTCTTTTTTCTTTTCTACCAAAAACTACTTATACCAATCATGCTATATTGTAGTTTATGGCAACAATGGCTTATGAAACACCAATAGGAACATTTACCAGAATAGAGTTAGCAGAACAAAAGCTTATAGATTGCGATTTTGATAAATCAATGGTAAAATGCATTATTCTAGGTGATTAAAATGATAGATACTCATTTTTTATCAATTGGAATGAAGTATTTAGATCCTAATAATACATATAAAGCATTACATAATAATGAAACAAATGCACGTATCAATATTAGAGAAGCTAAAAAAGCTCTTAAATCCGAGGAAGAAAATACAGAACCATATACTAAATTATTAGAAAAAATTCAAGTTAATAAGAACGATTTAGAATATATAAAAATTATACTAAATGCAAAGCAACAACAAGATTTTGAATGGACTTGGAATACATACAATGATATATATAAAGTTAAACATACTTGGACTTATGCTTTTTATGGGCAAAAAATGGATATAGACATATTAGAGAATTAATCTTTTTAGCAAAAACTACTTATACTATATGCTATATGTATCTGTTATGGCAAAAAATGGATTAAGCTTTGAAATGTTCATGAATCAAAAAGTGATTACTTCTAAGTATGCCGCGAAATACGCTTTACATCCTGAGTTAATCAATCGCGATGCAATCAAAAATCAATGGGTGGAAGAATTGCACAACATTGCTCGCGAAGGCCCATTATCTCAAATCGCGATTGATTCATTTATAGAGAATTTTGGAGAAAAAATTTTACTTAATACCTTTCGAGGCGTATATGGGAAAGGCTTAATTGGCTATATTCCAAAAGATAAAGTAAATGCTCATTGCCAAAATCCAATGATGTTTTAATCCTTTTTTCTATTTACCAAAAACTACTTATATGAATGCTTCCATGTATAAGATTATGTTAGCATGGACTAAGATAATGGGAAACAATGATTGCATCGCAGAAACAATTATCAACGGGCATTATGAATCTTTCGGCGGATTAACTGAAATAGCCGCATTTTCGCATTTATACGATTATATTTTAAAAACCTACAATATAGAAGTAACATGGGAAAATATACCGACGGTGATTTAAATGAATTTTATGAATAATACTGAAAGGGATGTATGGTTAGCATCTCTAAAAGTAGGGGATTTAGTAGCCTACAATGTTTCTAATTATGGTATAAATTGGAAAGTAGATAAAATTACAAAAATTACCGCTACACGTAGAATAAAAACTAAAAACGGAATATCATTTAACAAAAATGGATCTTATCAAATAGATGATTATTCATCATATACAATGTATCCATACGATGATGAGATTAAAGAGGAAATCGAAAAGAAAAATTTATATAATATTGTAAAAGGAAAATTGCAGAAAAAATTAAAGGTATGTTCTACTTATAATATAGAAGATTTAAAAAAACTAAATGATTTATTAGGAGATAACTAAAACTATCTCCTTAAAAGTTTCAATCTCAGAAAGGCTTAAATATTAGCATAGATATTAAGAGATTATGCGAAATACTACCGGAAATAATGAAGTTACCAAGATTGCCGAAATATACAATCAACCAAAATTTAGTAATTCTTATAATTGGCTATCTTTAGATCCTGAAGATGCTATTTACTCAGCAACAAAAAAATATTCTCAATTATCAAGTCAATTAGCCTTTTTAGAAGCTACCCGTTGGGGAAAATTAACATTTTACAAAATAGTAAATGATGAGGAAAAGCTTCAAATAGTATGTAGTAAATACAATGCTAATACTGAGGCAGTAAAGAAAATACTAACTATAATCCAAGAAAAGTATTTCATCGGAAAAAATAGTAAAACAACGATAACAAGAAAAGATATAAAAGCTATAACTGGATTACCGGCAATTGATACTATGAAAGCAGTATGCGAAATATTAGAAATTCCGGTTTCCCTGCGCGGCATAAATTATGCGCGAAAAATGCAGAAAAATTATCATGCAAATGGAAAGCCTGTCCATTTCGCGAACGATAAAAATCATAAGTTTCATTAAAGGAGATGAATAAAAATGTCTGCAATATCCGAACTTGATAAGCTCTTAGAATCCGAATATATAGATGAAATCGTGAACAACCAAGCTATAAGAGAACATTTAAAGGAGCAACAAAAAACTTACATCGCGAAATTCCAGATTGATATAAACAATTTGTATAAAAAGAATGATAATACATTTTATACAAAAGCATCATATTTAATTAAAGATGGAATTGTATTTAAATTTAATCGCGGTATTCCAGCTTTAGGAGAATCCTGTATAGTAATCATGAAATATGATATAAGAAATAAATACCATGACTATGAGCAAGGAGCCGTAAAAAATGGACACATTATAAAATTGGGAAATGAAATAATGCCATCAAATAGTTATGGCTCAAAACCAATAGTATATATTTATCCAACAAAAACAAATGAAGAAACCAATTTAACAATTACTTTGATATCCGCAAAGCTTCATGAAAAGATAGAATTTCATGAAGATAACGATAACAAAATAGTTGATTTCATAACGGGAAGCGATGTATCTAGCAATGGAGAGTATGGCAATATTCATAGATGTTATATAATAAAGGGAAACCCCTTTATTAATTTATATCATTCAAGAATTTTTTACCCATGTAAAAAATGTAATATTAATGGATATTGTAATTCATTGAATGATTTATGCATGTATAAAGATGTATGCGATAATTGTAATCTATGGCAATATGAATGTGATGCTTATGAAAAATATTAAACATCTTCCAAGATAATAGTAATCTTGGATTTTGTTTTCTCTTTTAATTTGTATCTACACAATTGTTTATATAATGTTTTATTTCCAGTTTTCTTTAGATCGTTATTCCATTGATCCACCAATATATTATAAGCTTCTATCTCTGATGCATTCCCAAAATAACTTGCATTTATAAATCCAGTAATTATTAATTTTCCATCATTAATACCATTTATATAATCGGTATTGTTAAAATTAAATGCCGATACATTCCCAATAAATACAAAATACCAAATAAATAGTATAGTTATAAATTTCATCTAAATCACAAAACGAATAATGTTTTAATAATATTTAAATGTATCGCCAATTACAATTGTATATTATAATTATACGCTTATATATATTGTAAATAAAAAAAGTGCCGGGAATGCACACGTTCCCGGTTTTAATATTTTTTAGTTGCTATAATTATTAATCGTCTAATTTTATATCTACTGATTTCGTCTCATTTTTATCATTATCATTATCATTTTCATTATCATTTTCATCTGGCAAATCCCCCCAAATAACTTTAATTTTAATTGGCTCTTTTCCGCCGCTAACTTGGACTTTATCGGATTGATGCAACACTTGTTTGCCCAACCAAATCAACATCGCAGGATTGCCATGATAACCCTTATCAGGATCGGGAAAAGCTACTTGAAACTGAGCCCTTCTAAGACTCATTTTGCCATCTGCATAACCATTATCCAAAGCTTCTCGCAACTTAGTATCATCTTTTCGCCAATTGATAAAACTTGTCATGGCAATTCCAAGTATTGCGCAAATTTCATATTCAGTACATTGAATTTTTGCTAATCTTTCAATTAAAACATAATCCAAATTATCTTTTTTGGTATTTCTAGTTTGGGGCTTAAACTCATTATCATTTTCATATATCATTATCAACCACCAATCTTAAATGGTTTATTAAGTCCCTTATTCATTCCTTGCATAAGCTCTCTAATTGCCATCAGCTTAAGAGCATCAGTACCAAAGGCTACTCTCCATCCCTCGCGAGAATACCGCCCGCCCGTAGCACTCAAGAAAGTAAATCCCTTTCGATAATTTCTCAGAACCGCATTATAAGAATTGGTATTAATAATAACGTCTATAATGTCCATTGTATTTCTGTCATACTCGGATACTTTAAGCTCTCTAATACCGGCGTCCATTTCAGCATCATTAATAATAACTCTATAAACAAGTTTGTATGCAAAGATACCAGGCATTCCCCAAAGACCGCTAGGTAAATCATCCCCTTGACCATTCCAAGTCTCACATTTTAGCCATTCTTCAGCAACAATATTGTCTTTTTGTGTATTTGTAACTTCCATTTTAATCATCTCCTATAAATTTAAAATGCGTAAAAGGTATAATTTGTATTTAATAAGTTAAGAGTCGGGAAAAGCCCTTAACTAAATTGTAATCCTTTTACGCTCCATGATATTTTAATAAACTTAATGTTTATTACCCTTTTCCCATTCTCGGATTCTTTTAATTCTCTGATTTAATTCTTTACTGTCATTATCAAATCTAGTTTGCCAACCCAAATTTAAATTATCCCAACTATTATTTCTATCATTTATATTTTCGGTTGGTTCATTCATATAATCATCATAAATATTATCAACAGATCGTCTATTTAGCAAATCATCATAGATTGCGCCACATTCAACACATTGTATTTCTTCTTTGCTATTATAAGCCAACGGAAAACCACAATTACATTTTCTAATTATATATCGAATTGTTTTATTTTCCTTATCAACTACCTGCTTATATACAAATTGATTATGCTTGCAAACCCTATAATTTTTTGCTAATCTGCCTTGTTTCCTTATAATTAACGGCAAAGCCATATCTTCAGTTTTATTAGTTTTTGATTTTGTTGATTGTACTAATCTAAAACTTGAAGTTCGCCATTGTCTATTATCGATACTCATAATTAAAGAGCTATTAACTCTTCTCCATTTTACACAATCCTTTAGACTTACCATTTGCAATCGCCATCCTTAACCTAATTACTTTAGATTTGCCATGAATTATTTTATCATGGATTTTATAAGTTGTATTCGTCATTTCTTCAGTCATTATCAAACATTTTGATTTTTTATTTATTCGTGCAACGGAATGAACTATTTCCCAATAATTCCATTCAAACATTGGGAATAATTCTTTTGCCTTTGGTACTAATTCCGTGTAGTTACAATCTGGATTTTTTGATATCAGTAATTTTACTTGCATATCAACAAAATCCGCATTAGATTGCATTTTCATTATTTTATCACCAAAATAGAAATAATCAATAAGGTATATAAAAGTTGTGGTAGTTAATAAAAAAGTATGATTAATATAAAATTAAATTTGTTCAATAAATTCAACTTTATCAATTGAATCTATATTAATAACCGTGGCACCTTCATAAAGAATCTCATGCTCGATTGCATCTTTAATTGTGTTTTCAGATTCATTTTTTGAATCTAAATATACAGTAGTTACTACTTTTACAGTAGAATATATTTTATACATAAACCGGTCTTTCATATTAAACCTTCTTTAATGCACTTGCAGTAAAGATATCTTGTGCAATTAGTTCTATACTGTAATGATCTTCTTTTAATAATTCATGCCATTTAATAAACATTTCGTGTTTGTTTTCAAAATTATGATATGTGGATACTAAATGATTAGATCCTTCTTGTCTATCAATCACATGAATTTTGCATATAAAAAATTGAGTACTTCCATTAACTTTCATCATTAATTACACTCTCCGATTTTCGCGAGGGATCATTCCACAACCAGGATTATATTTATCATAAACTCCTTGATCCCACAATTGACAATTCTCCTTATCACAAGTAGCATATCCCATTTGTTGCATTTCGATTGATATTCCTGCTTTAAATGGACAATTCGTATACTGTATTTTTGAAAGTTTTGTTTTATTTATTTGGGTTTCTTCTTCTCGTTCTATATCATCATTCATTACTAACCCACCTATTTCAAAATCGTCATATATTCTATCATCTATATTACTTTTTGTTGTTTTGTCCATCTTTAAATACCTCGCCGGTTATACTAATTTTTTCTTTTTCCAAATATGATATAAAATCGCTTAAATCACATTCTAAATTTCTGATATCTTCAGCTAACATTTTATCAGGATCATAAGTTTTTAATCCACCATTAACATAATATCCTTCTTTGGTATTAAGGTTATATTCTATTTCAATATAAATTTTAGCCTTAACCATTAAATCACCTATCGTTTTCTTCATTCTCATTTCCGGCACTATTAAAACATTTTAAGCATAATCTTAAATTACTTTCCCCTTCTCCGGTTTCTCTGGTTTTCTTTCCACATTCCCGGCACGTATATACACCAGACTCTTTTTGAAATCTGCTATTCTTTTCCATACAATATGCTATAACTTATCAGTATTTATAGATTTCCCCTAAAAGAGATAATAACTAAAGGTTATCTCCTTTCAACGAATATAGTCATGCTCTCGTTTATTGCCAGATTTTTTGCGTTTGCGTATATCCGTGAGATGTACGGTATCCAAAATTCATCGATGCCGCGCACATTCCAACCTACAATTTCATTGCCTTTACCATATATAAAAGGCCGGTTTTCAATATAATCAAAATTTTTGTATTTCGCCACTACTTTTATACTTTCCGCAAATCTAGTTATCTTGATTGATAGATCTTTTTTCTGATGCACATTTGAAATCCTAACTTTTGGCATTTTTTACCACCCCCTTAACCCATGTACATACGTATATCTATTTATAATTTGTGGTTTACATAAATTCATATCCATGCCTATATTTGCATCGCGAAGAAAACCCAATATCTAATAGTATCTCAGAAATTCCCGCGCGCATAATCGCGCGAAATCGCAAAAATACACGCATATTTCCCAACAAATCCACAATTTAACCAAAAAGCTTATATACACATTAGCGCCCATATAGTAGTATGCAAGAAGATGTTAAGTCCCAAATTGATAGAATCGATATAGAGAAAGCTATTCGTGATATTCAAAATGTAGCAAATTTTATGCTTCAAGAATATGGAGCCGCAAAAGCAAAACAAGAATTAGATCGCGATTTTGCGCCACGAATTGCAATAGAGGCATCAAAAAAATTACTAAATGCTATGCCATGCTTAAAATTTAATGATGATAAAATTGAACACTACGATAGCTTATATAGTGTTAGATTAAATAAATTACAAGATATCATCGATGGTACAAATAATATGTGTGGAGGAAATGAATAAATTATAGATAAATAATTTAATCATTTTTTCCAAATATACATTTATCATAAATTAAACCTACATGATTATCTTTCCTATAGTAGGGATAATTCATACATATAGGTGGGCGATTATTATAAACCTTACATTTATGAGCAAAATTATCAAATTGCTTACATATATAATAATGCGTATTAAATATGGATATATCAGGTTGTAATCTCCATATATCAATATAGTTATATATTGGTATCCAGTTTTCAACAATAAATTTAATATCTTTATAATATTCTGATTCTTTATCTTCGGATAAATATAATTCTTTAAATTTTTCCATTGGAATATTAACGGGAATAACTTTACAACAATTCCCACAACCAACACATTTATTTAATGGTCCATTATAATTTTCCATTAACATCACTCCTTATATAATTTTTCTTCTAACCTATTAATTTTATATTGGATCATTTTTTCAACTGCATTTTTAAATTTGTTATCATTTCCCATAATAACATTTATTTGATACATCATAATAATAACATCTGCATATTCACCAATAAATCTATTATTCATTATTAAATCTTCTAAATCATAAGAGCCTTTATTATGGGCTTCCTTATATTGTAATACCTTAAATATTTCAACTGCAAGCTCATTTAATTCCTCTCCTAACTTCATAAATTGATTTTTTATTCCATATCGGCAAATAGCACCATTTAAAATATTTTCAACCGATTCTAAATTAAAAATATTAGAAAACATTAAGTCACTTCCTTAACATTTTCAATAATCGTATCTACACCAGTTAAACTTTTTCTTATCATAACGGCCCTCTGCATATTCTCAATGTAAGTATGCCAGAGATCATGTCTATTTTTACAAAGTCCTTGTTTAATTAATTTTCCTACCATCTTATCATATACAGTATAAACTATCTGGTATTCATCATTACCTAGTTTGTTTTCTTCCAATTGCATTATTTTTTCAGCTTTTCGATTATCAATAATGCCGGGAAACTCTCTGCAATTCACTATATATCTAGTTTCCCATTTATCAATTTTCCATTCTGGTATCTCAAACTTCCATCTAGAATGTCTATTGAGGTGTTTTAGAAAATGCATATAAACACTATCTACATGTTTATTGAATGTAGTTAATAGTTCTTTCATTTCACTTGTTAATATAATTCCCGTTGGTTGATTAGATTTCATAGTTAAACACTCTCCTTTTTTGCGGCTCCTAATAGCCCATATCCGGCAATATCAGCAAATGCACTTTCATTCCCTTGATCACCGTTTGCAATCCTAAACAATTTATCTATGATCCTGGTAACAACTAACAGGTTATCATAATCTTCTAATTTTACTCCATTCGGATAAAGTTTTCTAAGTACATCGCCGGAATTATGGAAACTATCACCATATTCTATTTGCTTCCTAAATACCAAATCGGCAATTTCTTTTGCTGTTTTTGTATACATATTAGTACATGTATCCATACTATCATATCCAAAAAAATTTAAGTACTTGTCACAGTACGTTTATTTATTCGTCTATCCATAAACTGTACGAGATTATATATATTAAATGTATCACCAATTTTGCGCCACGTATTATACATTTTTTCAACCGGCGTTACATTCAATTTGTTAATATTTACAACCGTACATTTATCAGTTGTAAAATCAATTAATCCACAATTTCGTAATTGTTTATCAATTGATGTTAATACTAATTGCTCATTTCCTGATTCCTGAACAATACATTCCCCTTTAATTACAACAGTAACCTCATAATCAACTGTGTAATTCTTTTCCCGGCTACTATCATTAGTACTCATGCAATCCTCACATTTTTATTAATATTAAGTAATCCCATTTCACTAAACCAATTTTGTGCCAAATTTACATCTCCAATTATTCTGCAAGCAGTAACTATATCATTCTCATATATATGGGCTTTGCTCGAAATCGCCGTAATACTACCAACTTCTATATCTTTTGGGAGTTTGACCTCATCAATTTTACATCCAAATATAGATTTAAATACATTAGATATATCTGTTAATATATCATTATATTTATTTAATACTTGATCTATATACTCATTTCCAGATCTATATAGATTAGGCTTCTTTCTATATAGACTATTTATTTTATTAACCATGTATATATTAAGTCTTGCAAATAAATACATGTTCTCAGGCCACGCGCCAAACATATCATTACTCCGAATATACAACACCATATTTAATTTATCATCTCTTATAACACAATCAACAATTAATAAACATGGGGGATGTCCGCCCATTTCATCAGTTTGTATTTTCCAAGTTGATGCTATTGCCTGTCTGTTATTTCTATCCCTTACCAAAGTTTCACAAATATAATTTATCTGATCATATTCTACATCATCCAAATATTCATCTGTTTCTTCCAATGTCGGAAAAGCTCTAAGCCTTTCTCCATATGTATAATCATGGCCTGTTGCCCTATTCTCTATAACATCATTAGCATATTGTTCTAGTGCCGCCTCCGAAGGCCATAAACTCCCTACCGGTACCATATCAACCAATGGTGTTTTTACGGTTACCATTATCGGCTCCCTAGCTTCTACTGTATTCACTTCTTTTCCATCAACCTTAATTTTTACATGCTGCCCATGTTCCATAATCCTTTTTAATACAATGGGCCATGCTTCTTTAATACTATTTGTTTTAATTTCCATAATTTATCTCCTGAGATTCCTTATCAGATTTTTAATTATATCAATAATAGATATTTTCATAATACATACCACAACATGAGTAATACCTATTATATTTTCGTTCCGCTTAAAATCATTTATATCTTTTAATGCATCCTTTCGCGATAATCTAATCACTCTAGGATTCCCATTTACACATCCAGCATATACATACATTCAAACCACCTGTTTATAATTCATTGTATATACATATGGAATATTTTTATCCAAACTTGGATACAAAATATATTGTTCCAATTTTACGACACACGATAACATTTTTGCAATGCGATTTACCATTAGATACGGTTTAAATATCTTTGGTACATTTACATTTTTATTAATAATATCCTTTACATGATCCCATAAACTTCTATACTCTAAATACTCCATACTAACTGGAATATCTTCTTTTTTTGTTTCACTCATAACAGTAGTCATAACTTCAAGTATTAACTCATCACGAATTCTTAATATCTCAAAATTCCAATTTGCAAATACTCTATCGTTAAATTTTATACGTTTTGCAAATTGTATTGGCTTTAATGTCACACGCCCATAATGTAATAATCCCCGTTGGTTAATATCCATTAATTCAGATTCTACCATTTATTTCACCTCACGTTTATTATAGTAAAAGGATTCTACAAACTCCCAACCAATATATAAATTATCTACATATGGTGTAGTAATATCAATGAAATTTTTATCGAAATCATTTATATATCCCTTATAAACGCACTCAGGATCTCCATTAGGACATATAAAAATTATTTCCTTTTTATGTGCATTCAATATATCTATTAATCGATCATTGATTTTCATCAGTCACACCTCAAAATTAAATAATGATAACTGCTTATGACTATTAATAGTTTCCGGTTTGCTATGTTTTCTTCGTACTCGCGGCGCATCAATCCAGATCTCATTATCGAGAACACCAAAACAATTTAGGAACCTTTTTAATGGCTGGAAAAATTGCTTTTCTACATAATACCTGGTATCAATTTTCAATCCATTAGCTAATATATATTCCGGTGTATCTGCACGATCTGAAGCTTTTTCAGCACTTCCTGTATAAATCAAATATTGAATTCTATCACCCAAAGTTAAATTTATCCCTCTTGCCATCATTTTCTTAGCAACTTTAATATGGACTTGTTCAACTTTATACAAATTCGATGATTTTGTATACTTTCGGGTAATAATCAAATCCTTGACATCATCGATACAATTAAATTTACTTAAATTTATAATTTCCTTAATCGTTTTTGCGGCTATATTTACCGCCTCATCTATATTATCATACTCTAGCACCTGAGTTATGCAAGCCTTAAGGGTTTCCCCTACCCTTGGTGACCAATCACGGCGTTTTGTTTCCATGCCGGATGTCGCTATTTCTTTCTTCCATTCTCCTTTTACTAGATCATATCGTAACATTGCATATTTCTTTTTTTGTTCAAATACAATCCGTTTTGCAATTTTTTCATATAATAATGCCATTGGTTCCGGCAACCTCTTAGTTGCAATTTCTGCTATTTTTTCACCAATGGCCTTAATATCGTCCAAATTCATAGCTCCATAATTACAAAAATCTTGTTTACATTCGATAAATAATGAATCCGTGTCTCCATAAACCACATTTACCCCTACAAATTTTAGAGTATCATCGTTATAATCTATTTCTCCGATTTCATCTTTAGTAAAAATCTTCCCATCTCTAATTATCAACTTTCCCAAAGTATTAATCATTTCTTTAGTATCGAGAATATTTTTTCGTCCAAAACTAGTAACCGCGCTTGCAATATCAAGGATATATAGACGGCTCCGAGTATAACCAGTATAACCATAAAAACTATTAAGAAGTATCTTAATAGCATATTGTTTAGCATCCAAATAAACATATTCGTCACTTTCCTTATCCAATTTTTTCATATCTTTTTTAATTGCCATTCTTTCATTTAACAACTCCAATAATATCTCAGGCACTACACCTATTTGGACATCGCGATTAACAAATGTACCACCTACTACCGCTTTATGATTTGGCACATTCATAAATTTATTATCCAAGATAATTGTATCGGGGCTATAATTTTGGGATATCATGATAGTAGGATACAAACTTCGATAATCAACTACAACCACATCTTTAAGATATCCTTTTTTCGGAGTTAATATAATGGCTCCCTCATATTTTACTTCTTCATCTTCTAAGCTCCCTTCGATTTCCGGCTTCATGGCTATAACTCTATTTTGCAATATAAATTTCTTCATAATCAGCATATCAATTTTTCCGGTTTGCCCACCATTGATGCAATCCTGAAGAAGCAACCCGGTTTTTTTGCTAATTGCTATAAATCTATCCAGTAATTTTGTCTTTTCTAATAATTTTAATACCAAATGTGCATCACGCCGCGCATAATCCACAACTTTAGTAATACTTTCAACGGTATTTTCAAGCCAAAACTTTTTCATATCTCGGATATCAAGATCAATTTTATCCCATTTTAATAATTCATGGCTTACTGTTCGCAGAGTATAATTCTGATAACTATAATTTTTTCGAATTAATGGCAACAAATCTAAAACTACTCTTCCCGTTATTTGGGTTTGTTTTGACATCGCGAGAGTCTTAATATAAATCATAGATTCATTTCTTCCCCAACGACAATCTATACCATTTTGAGCATATCGGGCCGCTACATAAGGAAAGTCAAACTCATCTATATTGTATCCGATAATAATATCTGGATTATAATCTCTTACAATTTCCGTCAAATAACGTAAAAGGGTAGTTTCCCCCCGGAAACCGATAACGTCATTTGCCATAGGTACATTTTTTGAAGCTACCAAAACCATAGTTTCATTTTTTTGGTAAGTCGGACTAAATGCCAAACTTGCCATAATAATTTGATCATTGGTAGCTTCAGGCATTTTTCCAGAATCCGGCGGTAGCATCTCAAAATCTATAGACAAAATTTTCAATTCTTCATTTTTATCATAATGCAAATTATTACAACAATTATCAATATATTGCATTCCGCCAATACCTTTATCAATGATAAATCTATTCTTGTAAAGGATATCTGCCTCAAAAATATCGGCTATGCCGGGAAAACGCTTAACCTCATCTCTGAGAAATCTTATATTTTTAGGATCATTTGTATAAATTCTAAGCATTTTTTGCTTTTCAATTTGATAACCTAATGGCAAAAATTTTTCACAAACTTCAACTTTAGTTATAGTTGCATTCATATTTAAATTAGCTACAATTTCAGGAATGCGTTTATTATCCTTTAGTAATGCATACAGATAAGGATAAAAGTTATTATATTTAATGATTTGCCCACCTACTCCGAAAATTTCCAATTGGTTTTTTCTACTCGTTATGTCTAAAATTTGCATCATAATTTAACCTCAAATCTTTTCAAAGTTGCCTGTTGATTATTGTTTGCCCACTTCATGATTTTATCTAATAATATACGCCGTTTTTCTCTAATAGAATATTCTCTTAATTCATAAGGTTTCATAAAAAAGAATTACCCTGAAAGCTTATAAGCTTTTCGGTAATTTAGAAAATAGAAGAAAAAAGAAATCCTATAGTATTATTTCAGTTTTCCAAACCCAGATAATAGCGAATATCCAAGTTACTATCATCTACATATTCCCTTATAGCCGATGCTATAAGCTCACGATCACACTTTATTGCTTCAGCTTCGCATTTATCCATTGCTTCTAATAATTCATTACTAAATTCCTTATATGCTGCATCAATAGCATTTTCATCATTAAGATCAACTCCCTTATCAACTAATAATGCGGTTTTTGCTTGCTCGCGAATATCGGAGTAATCCCCTATATCATCAGTATTCGCGAAAATTTCATCTTCATTTACCAAATATCTAATACTGAAAATCGATATCTTAGAATAATCAAAATTTACGCCGTAACTATCCCCGGACTGCCTAAATTGAATAGCTGCATTAAAGGGATATTCCTTAGAATTATTCTCATTAGTTTGCTTTACAATTTTCGGGAATATATGCAACTCCCAGGAACCATTTAATTCATTCGATATTTCAGAAAAATAGGCATTTACTAATGCCTCTTTGCTTATCGCGATGTAAATTTCTTCCATGTTAATCAATCCGTAAATTCGGTATTTCTATGGCATATCATACTTTCAGCTTTAAATAACTTTTCATCCCTACAAAATGCTATCGCGTCGTTTTCTGATAATTGTTTAGTTCTAATTCGCGAGCATCCTAAGCATTTTACAGGGATCGCGATTAATAACTTAGATTCTGGTTTCATTTAAACCTCATATTGTTCTTTAATCTTTTTTACATCATTAACCATACTAGAGCCTCACATTATGATAGATTGCCATACCGGTTTTCTTATCCATTCCGCCGAAAACGGTTTCTTTTTCAGGTTGCCGTGGAATTTCGGTTATTGGTTTTCTCATTTCAGCCATTACAATTTTTGCTTTTGCGTACAATTCAGCATTTCGGTTTTCTATTTCTTCTAATATGCTTGCCATAGATACCCCTATAACCTTGAAGTATTTAACACTTTTGGTAATTAGAAAAAAGTACAAAAATCGGTTATTCATTAGTATATCCTAATTGTTTTAATCGCATATCAATTTTATGCATTAAATCACCATAATAATATCTTGTATCTGATCCTTGTGAGCATTCACAAAATGCTTGATCGTATTCATCATATTCATTTAATAATTTTTCAATTTCTTGTTTTGTTGTTTCTTCTTTTATTTCGGTTATTAATTCAATATATGGAATGTAAAGCTGATCCTTTTTAGCCTTTTCGATTAAAAAATATCGTGCTTGCTTCTCAGTATAAGCATAAATATCAATTACATGCAAAAAGCTCTTATATCCAACCCTAAACGAGAATTTTACTTTTTCTTTTTTGGTTACATTTTCAGATTTTACTACTTTTCCGTTCGATACAAGTATTTTTGCCATGTACCACATATAAGCAACTTTTTCTATTTAAGGATTTCCCTCTTTTTTGTATGCTATTTTTCTTATGTAACAAAAATCGATAGCTAAAGAATAGGGCAGTTACATAAGAAAGGAGAGAGTACCCCTTGATTGCAGCTCCAAACTCTAGGGAAAGCCTCTTAGCATATCGGTTATATGGGTTGCCATAGCTTCGCGCATTGCCGAATTATAAAAATAAACTGTCGTAGATAAAATATATATACTAAAAACCCTATGCTAAGAAGCATATAAAGCATGGAGATTTATTAATATAATATTTCTTTTAAATAAATCTTTGAATAGCGAAAAGTCAACCCACAGAAGGCTTATAGCTCCATGATCTCAGGATTTGATAGACCGGAAGTTAAGGGGTTAACTATTTGGCATTTTTACAACAAAATAGATTAATAATATAAATATGAATATCAATCAATAAAAAACTAAAATCAATAACCATCGATACATTACTTCTATAGGGCAACGATACATTATAATAGCTTTATTCTTGTTTTGAAATAATTATAGGGATTCTTTGTAATGCTAATAAAATCGTCATTGGCTAACCATATCAGGAATTGCTCAATTGACAAACCATCAACCAGGGGAAATGTAGTTTTTATGATTTCTTCAACTGTTGTTATCTTCGCGATACCACATTTTTCTTTTATTGTGGCCCGCACATACGCTTTTAATCTTTGTATTGTGGTTTTTGGATCTACAATATTTTTATTTTGTGATAACTTATTAAAAAAAGTAGTTATAGTATTATTCATATAAAATGCTAATGATGTTTCATTGGCTGATATTATTTGCAAAGAATTTTTTAAAATTCTAAATATTCGCTTGCCTTCTATATCGCGAGAATTTACATTAAATTTATATAATATTCTAGCATTGAATTTAGTTAGTCGCGAAATTGCACTTTCTAAATTCCTAGTACATAATGCTATAGCTACATTCTCTCTAAAATATGCATTATTGTAAATGACTATTCCAGCTTTCCCGGTATCCAACGGGAAATTATTTATAGCATTAGCTCCATGTATCATTCTAATCAAGGTTCCTTAAAGCCTTTTGGTAGGTAGGTTGCCAGACCTACCAACCCAAACTTTTTTATAATACCGTTATCTCTGATCAGTTAAATACTTTTTGCTAGAAAAATATAACAGAAAAAATAAATTTATAATTCAAAAGATATTGTGGTTTCGCATTCTTGAATATTATATTTATCGATATAAAAATACGTATTTATCCCACATGCTTCTAAATGCAGTTTGCAAAGTTTGCATGGTTCTGTTGTACAATACAGGATACTATTTTTGATCGGAATACCAAAAATTGCAGCTTGTAGAATACAATTCATTTCTGCATGTATTGCTTTACAATCCTCAAAATTCTTGCCATGTTCCGGTTTTGAGCATCCGACACCCTCATCAATACAATGTGGCTTTCCTGGTGGACTTCCATTATATCCAGTGGTTAATATTCTATTATCCTTAACTAAAATAGCACCAACCTGCCGACGCTTGCAGGTTGATCTTTTGGCAATTTCTTTTATAATATTAAAAAAATAATCGTTGGTTGATGGTCGAATCAATTAAATCACTCCATTATTATCTACTTCTTCGGGTTTCGGGAATATTATTTTGACTGATCCAATTTTCTGAAATATTCCAATATCACTATATACGATTTCCACGTTCTTGATTTCGGCTCCGATTGCCTTCTTAAGTTCTTTTTTCAAGCTCAAATTTACATCCTCCGATTGTTTACCATATTAGGCTCTTAATATTTATAGCTATCCATACGATTATATAGAACAATAAAAGAGCAACTATAATAGCTCCTAGTATTGCAATTATGGAACCAACGACTGAAGGGAAATAAGCTTTCCCTATCCCACCTTCAATTATTTGTTTTTGCTGTTTTTGAATATTGGGATCTTTCCAATATTCGGATTCTTCTTTAGGTGTCACAAATTTTCGTTTTTCCATTTAAATCCTTTTCCTCATTTAATGTATTATCTACAAATGATTTAACCTTTAATAGTGTAGCATATCGCTCATTCTCTGAGTCACTACTTTTCTCATTGATTACATCCTCATATAACATTAATGCATATTTTAAATCCTTATTTCCCTTCAGCATTTAATCATCCCAAATACTTTTTATCAATACATGATTGTATATTGTTTTATACATACAATTTTCTTCATAATTATGATGAGTTGCTATTACATTAGCAAAAATACCATATGGTACAATTCCTTTGGTTTTCTTAAATACTCTAATTTTTGCCATTTTTTTATTTGCTGCATGAATTTCTACTGCATATAAATTTTTTATCATTCTTCCGTTTTCATCGTTTAAAAATGTATTTCGCCAATTCCTATCAGTATATAAAATCTTTGTATCCATGTTTAAGCTCCTTGTTCTACTTTTGCTCTGACATCATTCTCATAATATGTTTGCAGTTTTCCCTTAAATACTTTTTCCCCGACTGATCTTTCTTCATCAGAATAAACTTTGAAATTGTATTTTCCTGATGGATTGCGATCTTCCCTAGAATCGAGGAATAAGAGAGCAACCCGATCCACCACAAGGCCACTATAGCGGAGCAAACAAGCATATCCGCCGCAAACCTGAGCATCGTACTCTGGATAGTAAGCCCCGGTTTTAAAATCGATCAAATATATTAATCCATCGATTCGGCAAAGTACATCGAGCCTGCCAGCATAAGGAGTTTTGCCATCATTGAATAAAACCATTTCAGTTTGCAATGGCTCAAATGTGGAATGTTCTGCAAGAAATTTATACCACATTTGCATAGGCTTATTAATTTTATACATTTTTTCTTCATGGGATACATTCCAGATAGCAATATCTGGCATATCCAAAATATCTTCAGTATTTCCGACTCCGAAATCATCATAAATAGCTTTGGCAAGTTGAAAATGCGTGGCTGTCCCAAAGTTTGCAGCATTCCCGGCTTTTCTTTTGTATGGCGGCATAGATAAAGTTTTCTGCCATCCGTTAACGGTTGATACCGAAGGATGATAAATTTCATCTTTTATATACCATCTAAGCCCACTTTCTTCAATTACCTTGTAGTTTTTCATTAAATTTCCTTCCCGCATTTTTTGATATAATCGAGATATTCTTTCATATTTATCATATAATATTTACCAATAAGCCTAATTACATTATATACTTTATCTCTTTTAATTTCAATACATTGTGAATTATGTGATTGTATCAAATTTGAAATGTATTGATTTTCAATATTTTGCAATCTATTAAGAATATAATCATCAATACATTCCCATTTAGTAATCTTGCCTTTCATTTTATTTTCTCACATCCAACAATTTAAAAGTTGCCTTATCATACATCAATTGAGAATATTGTAATGATATATATCTATTTTCCACATCCTTTAAAAATTTTAAGTTTTAGATTCATTCTTTTTCTCCTGAAATCCACAATCATTATATTTCCACAGATTGCAAATAAAGCCTGTCTCGCATTGATATCTATCATCAATAGAACATCTTAGAGTACCTTTAACTTTTTGATTAACTAGTCCCATAATCTTATCAAATATTTTAGTCGGAATTTTAACGCCATGCGAATAATTTAAAGATGCTAATAAGGTTCTAAAGATCTTTAAATTTCCGCCATGTTTGCAATTCCAGCAACCATTTACCGTTTTTGATGTCTCGATTCCTGGCATTTATTTACATCTCCTTAGCAATATGTAATTATGAAATCTTTTGAGCCACATAATTTTTTATCTTCATCTATACCTTTGCATCCTTTCGATATAAAGGTTTTGATTGATTCTTTTGTAATTCCAGATTTCCCACAATTTTTACATTCATAATGAAATTTCATCGAAGTCATTTTCTCACCATATTATTTTTATTGCATACATTTACATTATTGCTATTTAAAGTTTTCTCCTATTCTTTAAGTTAGACTGCTTGAAAAACAAAATCGATAACAGTAACGCTTGAAGAATTACCCTACATTTCTAATTGAAATAGAGAATAAATTATGATGTTATCGATTCTCGCCCAAACGAAGAGTTTAAAGGTTATCACTCCCCCCCTATATATTATTTTTTTACAATATTCTATTTTATTTCTCTCTCTTTTCTCTCTCTTTATATTATATATATATATTCTTTTTTGAGAATCCGCGAGAGATAATAGAATATAGGAGTAAAAGGAAGGAGAGAGAAATAAAAGAAGAAAGAAGAAAAAAATAATATATAGGGGGGGGACTAGAAAGGTTTTAAATTTCCGTTTGAAGCATAATCGTTATCAAGTAAATTTATTCTCTATTTCACTTGAAAATATAGACAAAAATTGATATGCTGCCTGATAACGATTTCAAATTTCAAGCAGTCTGAACCGTTTATTAAATTCGCATTTTTTATATTTATTTGGCAATATATATCTTAGTATATACTTTGAATCAATTTTTTTAAAATCTGAGATTGCAATAATTCCAGAATATTGTTCTCTAAACATTATCTCAGGAACAAATTTACATTTTAATATCAATTCAGCAAATAAGTTATCGGTTGTAGCCTTTTCAATTTCTGATGTTTTAAAAATACCCGGATTAGCTTGCCTAATCATATTTGAAATATCATAAATAAATTCATTTACAGTAACTAATTTATTGTTCTGATTTGCAATAAATAAAATTCTTTTACCTTCCAATTTGGTAACTCCAAGTTTATAGAATTTTGCTAAGTATTTAGCCATTTGATGATAATTCCATTTGCCATCTATCATAATATTATCTTTTATAAATTTTGTGTAAATGTCCATAAAATCACCAGTTTGTAAAATAATCAAATTAACATTTTCAAGGAGGATGAAAAAGGGTAAATATTTTTACCCTTCAATCTTGGATTGCCACTTAACAAGTTGAGCATTAAATTTTGCAATCACAAGTTCGTCATACTCGATTTTTTGAGTCTTAATCTTGATATCAGTTTCAAGATTTGTTGTTGGCTTTTCCGAATACTTAGTTTCCATTTTTGCAAGTTGTGCCTTTGCAGTTTCCAGCTTCTTATTTCTGAGAATAATTTTTGTGGTTAACTTCTCAATTTTTCCCTTGATTGTATCTGGATTATATACCTGTACTTTTGCGGCTCCCTTTTCCGTTGGCATTAGCATATCAATATTCTCGATATCCACTGTAATCATAGCCTTTACGGCTGTGATATTTACACCTGTTCTCTTTACCTTCGCGGCAGGTTGCCCAACAGCTTTTACAATCGCAAGATATTCAGAATCATATAGCCTTCTAGGTGGTGCGTCAACCAGGAACTTGATAAATTGATATCTCATTGCACGGCTACACTTATTTGTAATAATCTTTGCAAGTTTAATTTCCCCAAAGCTTGCAATATGTGGTAGAACGCTAATTATCTGATTAAATGCAAATCTCGTATAATAGAGGCTTGCAATAGCCTGCGCACTATTTTCAAACTGCGCTAACACAACACCATCAAATACCGCTTGTCCGTTTGTGGTTTCATTATCAATTTGTGGTGCTACTCCATCAATTACCCCATAATACCCATTCCTAATATTTTCATCACGAGGAATAACTACGGCGTTCATAGATTCATTCTCATTTCCCGGTATAAATTCTAGTTCTTCAGCCATTTTTTAACACATCCATATTTATATTAATATTCCATTTTATTCATCGATTTTAGAGCTTTCCCGATTCTTTACATTTGCTCCATTCTTTCCTTTCTTTTCATTGTATTTATACTTTTCTCTCATCTCATTTACGATGAATTTTAAGGCTGCAATCTCCTTATCCATTCTGATTATCGTTAATTCAAACTCGCATTCTTGACACATTCATATCACCAAAAATATAAAAATAATTTATGCTTTCGGATACTTAAGTCTTTTTTGAATCCTTTTTTCCAAAAGATCAAATGTGAGATCCACAAACTTAAAATTCCATGTATCCTTTGGAATAAAACTGTTTCCAGTTGAATTTGTAATAATTTCAATTTGTGTTAAATTTTTTACGTATGGTATAAAGTCGCGGGCTGTTCTAAGAGCAATAGATAATTTCTTGTGCCATGAAGTTATTCTTTTCCCATAATCATTAATAACTTCAACAGTATATCCGGTTTTATGGTATCTAATATCATTTTTCATTTAAATCACCAGTTGATTAATAGCTAATAACATGGTTACAGTTGATTGTTCTAATAACTTTTCAAATCCCAAAATCTTGTCAATCATTTGTATTTCTCCATTACTTATTAATAGTATGAATTGTACTAATTACATCATTTATTGGATAATTCAATATTCCTAATGAATCCGTAGCATTTAATACCTTCTCAATATTTAATACCTTCTCGATTTTTGTATCTATATTTTTCATTGTTTCATTTAATATTTCAAGTTCATCCCTTAGATTATCAATACAATCGTTTATTTCATTCTCCCTATTAAGGCGAGTACATCTAATACCATTATCTTCAAATGCAGCAATACATTGTAAAGTACAATCTCTATCTATATATGAACATTTCATACTATCCACCTTTTGACATCTAATACCATGTTTCAATTACTATTTAACTCTTTTGGTTATTCATCTCTTGTAATTCCTTCTCATAACCATTCAGTATATTTATACAATCCACCATATCCTTAGTCTGTATTTTGCAATTGTTAATAGTACATTTACCACATAATACATTTTGCAATTTTACAAATCCAATTGCAAACTCATTGATGATATTTAGATTTTGTTGTATACTCTCCTCAGTTTTCATTAATAATCGCCTCTCTCATGAAATGGCATTCCATTTCCATGAATATAATCGTCATTGTCCGATAGTCTTTTTCCTTTGTCGGTTATATGATAATTTCCATTTAAATCTTTTTTATAAACTCCATTTTTTGCTAGAAATTCGATAAAGTCTTTAATCGGCATTTCCGTACATTCTAATGATTTACTATCGAAATATTCTTTATACATCTAAATTACCTCTCATTACATTTTTGATATGGATTAACTCTTATATTTTCCCGATTTTTAAATCTCTTATATCTGCAAATTCCACAACCTTCATTAAATGAGCTTAATCTATTATCAAATTTACCACAATTTAAACATATTTCTTTATCCTTTGATAATTTAAATTGCATTCTTATTCCTTCTTTTGTCTTTTTTGATAATTGTCCCTTGCATATTTTCTCATTTATTCTTTATGCGTTTGATAATAATCTCTTCTGGATTTCAATATTTGATCTCTATGTATTTTTTTATATTCTCTTTTCCGTCTTTTTTGCTCTTCTGTATATATTCGTTTCCCCTTTTTTTCTATACCTAGTAATTTTTTATTCTTACATGATTGCAAGAATCCCTTTCCTGGCACAACTACCACATTTTTAGCTTTCTCATGTAAAAAAATAATATATTTATCTAACTCATATAATCGAATTTGTTCTAATTGGTAATCAGTATATTGCATCTAATATCCCAATCCCATATTTAATAATTTTAGTTTGTTACTTGTAGTTTCGTGTGCCAATGCAATTTCTAATGCATCTTTCCAGTTGTATGCATCAAAAATTAAGGGAAATATGCTTCCCGTAAATGATGCGCTAAATTCAAATTTATCATTTGTTAATGATCGATCAGTCATTTAGATCACCTTGCAAGCTTCATCAAACCAGCAGTAGAAAAGCTTTATCTTATGCTTTCCCATACTATTATATCTTTTCCAAAAACTCAGACACGCATTATCAAGGAAGTATGTAATTCCTTCATCTGTCGGAGTCCGTGAAATCCGCCCATACATTTGCATCATGGATGTAGCAGACATCGTATCATACCACTGATTAAATCCTTTTCGGGCCTTGTCATAAGCATTTCTGGCCTCTGTATATTGATCCAACCATGCCGCCGTAGGTAACTTTGCCACAATATTGACTTTAAACTTCCCCCCCTTCAAATCCACTCCTTCATCCATTTTTACACTGAAATATAATATATGATCTGCATTTAGAAATCGATTTAAACATTCCTTTCTAGTCTTTTTTGTTTGTAAAATTATCAGTTTTGGATCAATATACTTAATAGTTTCATTATATAATAATTGAGCAACTGGGTAAGAATTTCCACAATGCACAATTACATTATGCTCTTCTCCTTCAAATAATGCTGCAATTATCTTAGCCATTTCTTTAGCAGTCTCATCCCTTGTTTTATAACTCATGCTTCCGCACTTCAAAAAATATGCGGGCCTTATTTCTTTAGGTATCGGATGTTCAACATTTACAATAGTGTAGGGCTCATCTGTTAGCATTTCTGTCGTTGGCGTTCCGCTTGCCAAAACCACAAATGCTAAATTATGAACCAATTCTTTAAATGGTTCTTTTGCAGTTATCAATTTGAAATGCTTTACTTTTACCTTTTCCATATACTTTTTTTCTTTATTCCATTTTTCAACTTCATCCAAAGTAATAACGTATGGTATATTATTTTCTATATATCCCAATGCCTTATATACGGCATGTTTTTCTTTCATCGCCGCTCTAAGTTGAATTTTTAGTATCTTAACTCTATTAAAATCCACCTTCTTAATATCAAAAAATCCGCCTATAAAAGCAGATTCGAAAATACCTTCAATTTTTCCTTCCAATTCATCAACTAACTCTGTTAATATATCATATCTTTTATTTAACCATTCATTAATATTATTTCTGTCGCATTCTATACTCAATTCTATTTCTGCTAATTGTCTCAAGGCACTTTCAATGCTTGAACTTTCATCAATAAATAAAGCATTGACTCTTCCTTTGATATTTTTATCGTACTGTAATCTTGGAAAAGTCGTGTATCCCAAAGAACTATTATCGAATACTTCTTTTGCTTTTTTATATTCACATTCCTTGCAAACCGGAATTTTTGTATTCTTTCCGCTCATGCAATCATCAGCGGTAAGGCCCGGATTTAATGCACATGGATAATTAGCTTTCCCAATTAAACAAGGAACATCGGCGTATTTTGGATTATGCGAAAACTGATCGGCCAAAGCTACCAATGGAGTCGTCATTAGCGTAAGATCAATTCCAAAATCATAAGCCAAAATCTTAGCCACAATCATAAGGATTAGAGTTTTACCGCTTGCCGTTGGCGCTGGCAATTCGACTAATTTTTTCTCATCTTGATAAGCATTAACTATATCAAGAATAGCTTTTCTCTGTCCATCCCTTAAACTATCATAGGGATTATATTTATCCGCCAATTGGTTAATTTCCTCATTGCTAAATAATCTTGTCATAGATTACCCCTTTACCGTCTTACTATATAATCTTATCTGTAAAAATCAGTTAAAATGGAAAATATTAAAAATTTCTATTTTCCTGTAATATCTTTGCGCGATCCCCATCTTTTCCAAAATTTCCACCATTGCTTATCCATTTTGGATTTCAATCCATGAATTTCCTTTCTCAGATTACAATTATCACTATATAATATTTCATTTTCTTTTACAAAATCTGTATATGTACTATCTATAACGTCTTTTATATTCAATTGTACTCTATGTACTAATTTAATTTCTGTTGGTATTATCATCTTTCCATTTATCGTCCCACCACCAAACACCTGTATTTTTTCTTGATATATTGATGCATCACCACATATTTCTTTTGCCAATACATACCAGGTATTTGTATCATTTATGCATTTATATAGATTTAATGTCGTTATATTGTTATATGGGCATTTCATTTTAATCACCTATACTTTATTAAATAATGAACAAATATGCTCATGAATCAATCCATCAAAATTACAGGCATCATTATCTTTTCTCTGATGCATGCAAACTTTACATGTATAAAGTACCTCAAAAGTAATTGCTTCGCCAAAATATTTAACACCATCACCCTTAAAGTATTTATCGCATACCACTATTTCAGTATTTCCATTTTTTACATTTCTAATCATTTCTTCTATATTAGAAATGTCTATATCTTGCAGTAATTTATCCGATACTTCAATATTTTTAATATCTGGTAATAGCATTTATTTCACCTCAATTTTGTAACTTGGTTTTATCGGAATATCCTTTGTCATGCTTACAAATACCATCACAACTATATTTAACTTTTCCTATACATTTTGCGCCTTCTCTTGATTGGATATATACTTTAGCATTGCAAATATTGCAATGTCCCAAAAATTTGATAATTGTATCTCCTAACATTTTATCATATCCTTTAATAATATTTTCCGTCCATAGGCAATCTCACAATTATAACTTTTAATTCTTGCATAAACATATCAAATTCTTCATTCAATTCATTAACTAAATCATTGCCATCAATTTGAATACTTCTCTTATTAAATTTACTTCGATGTTTTTTGCCTTTCTTTACTGTATTATATCTATTTCTCATTTAACATCGTTCTCCTGAAATTTGTTTTTCACTGATAAAATTTAAACATATATTATAAAATGTTTTCATATCTTTAATTGTTGGGATATATTCACAATCGCTACCTTTCCCGTGTAAAAATCCAGATATACCACGCGAGTTAATAGTTATACTAATATCATACCCCGCTGCTAATATCTGATCTCTTAGCTTCATTTATATACACCTTCTAATTTTTCCCATTTTCCATCAACAAATTCTACAATACTTTTATCATGTTTTTTCATTATTGGCAAACGCTTTTCCAATTTCGGCATTTTAAATTTCTTAGACAATTATAACCACCTTCTCACACGATAAAATAGCATAATCAATATTTAACATCTTAGCATTTTGCTCAAAAATATTAATAGCTGTTGATTGATCCATTGCATCAATCAAATAAGTTACCTTTTGTGCTAATGCTTTTAATACTGCTTTAATTTCCATCATATTTAAGCCTCACACATTGCATTAAGCATTTTCTCAATTTCGGTATTCTCATATTTTGCTTCTATTGCAGAATAAAAAGAGAAGATTTCTAATTCCTCTCTTTGTTGCATCTCATCTCTTGCCATAGATACCATGTTATTTTAGTAGTATTTAATCATTTCTCTTTTTCATTTATATAAAATTGCAATATAACCAAACCGGCACCCTCTTATTACTGGTATTCAATCGATTACCCGGCTTAACATAATTAGCAATTTTGGCAAACTCCCTAGAAAATGCGTTCCTTGGTGCTGCTATACAAAAATGCTGCCTACAATATAATACATAAGTATTATAAAGCCTTTCCTTTGAGATAAAACTTGTAGGCTCCTCGTAAATTCTTTCCTCCGCGAAGCTCTCCACGGTATTACTTGCACTGTTGTATAATGCCGCTACTTCTTCATTACTCGGATTATTTGTGAATTTCATTCGTTCTAATAAAGGCTTCAGATATGGAATTACTAGATTAAATAAGCCGGAAAGCTCTATTTTATCCTCATTGCATCTTATTCTCTTCTCATCATATTCATCCTCTCTAAATATTCTAGTAAATGGTATAATGATAACTCTTCTAATAAATCCAGTTGTTTTATCATTTGTTGGCGGCATCATATTACTTGCAAATAGCATTTTTGCAAAATTAGCCATTTGATAACTATCTTGGAATTTTTTTTGAACCGTTATAACATCTTTTGACGATAGTTTCTTAAATGTTCCGGTCGCGCGAATCATTTCGCTATCCAGATCTCCGCACTCATTAAGCAATTTTCTGAAGAGATTGGCGGCTGCAAATTTATCATGGCTTAGAGCTTGCATACTTTCGGTGCTGCAATTTTCCAGTCCTACAAAATTTTTGCACAAATCAAGATACCAGGATTTCCCGGTTCTGCCCGGCCCAAATAAGATAATTGCTTTTTGAATATCATAACCTCGATATAATAAATATGCTATAAATTCCAAGCAAAGTATATAGTATTTATTATATACACAATCTTTTAATACCATTTCTATAGTTGGACATTTAGCATGTTTTCTGTATTCAATTGGTATTTGTATGGAACTTAAATAATCCGGCGTATGCTTATGAAATTCGCCGGTTTGCCAATTATATATACCATTCTTCATATTAATCAATGCTATATCAGCATCAAAATCTTGAAGTTTTACCGGCGTAAGATAAATAATTTTGTTAATTATCTCATCCAAGATTTTTCTATCGATAATACTTTCATTTTGATTTGTTATTAATCCATGAAAGAATTTAATTAATAATTGCTTGCATAATTCATCTCCGCCTTCTTTATAAACTCCATTTTTATAATACATCATAATATGGTTTGTCTCAATTGTTTTTATATGAAGTTCTCTTATTAAATAAGTTACTGCCTCATCAATAAGAAGTTTCTCCGGGAAACCATCAGGCCCATAAACAATAAGTCCGTTTGGTGCTGGTAAAACTATCACATTCCCAATTTCATTTCTAAAAGGTTGTTGTGGATCATTTACCACAACTTCATCCAATAGACTTTTCATTTTTCCACCTCAAATATTAATCATTTTTCTATCTTTAAGTTCTTGGACTTTTGCATTATTCCATCTTACATGTTTAATTTTACCATCTCTAATATTAAATACTTCACTATAATAGCCGGTTATTCGACTCATTACATTTAAATCCTCAGATCCGCACTTACTACATTTGTATTTTATACCACCCATGATATTTTTGCATTTAATACATTGAGTTAAATTTTTTGTAAATGCAATATATCCTATTTGTGTGTTTTTAAATATATTCATTGCAAAATCCATTAATCCATCAGGATCAGGATTATCCTCGCCTAGGAATATATGAGTAATTGCACCGCCATCAACAAATGGCCAAAATGCATTTTCTAATTGGATACGTTCAAGAATATTAATATCAGCCCCAACATAAGGAGCAAACCCGTTACTATAATATATTGGTAAATTTTTTGAAGTATCAATAGTATTTCTAATAACATAATCTAAATCCCCCTTTATAACTTTTATAGCATTCTCTGTATATTCATCATTCCGCAAATCGCAAACTGCAAATCTCTGAGCGGTTGTTTCCGCTGGAGTTCTTGCCAATACAATTTTTAAGCCATGTAATTCAGAAAGGCATTTACAATATTTATTCATTTCACTTAATATAAATTTTCCAAATTTAATCGCTTCGGCTCTCTCATGTATTTGTATATTTTTATGATATTGTATTAGCTCATTTAACCCCACAATTCCGACCTCATAAACCAGTTTATTAAAATCGGTCAATTCAATTGTTTGCTTTCCTTTTTGGGTTAGGAACTTTAGCCGATGCTTATTTTGTTCTATCATTCTCTTTTTTTCTTGGAAAACTTTTACTGCTATATCCATCATATCAAATATATTTGCCATTATTTTTTTGTCGTTATGATTTGATTTATACGCTAATCTTGGCAAATTAATTGATACGGCTTGCATTCCGCCCAACCTGAAGAAATACCCATTTTCCATATTAAGTTCTTTTTCAAAATCTTGATCTATATCTTTATCTGTTTTAAAGCTATAAGAGCAGCATTGAGTACAACCTACTCCTTCTTCAGCATTCTTACTTTCAGGAAGTAAGTTATCAAAATACAGAATACCTGTTTTTGCGGTTACCTCAAAGGCTAATCTATACAATTGCTTATATGAAAGTGTTATTTCTTTTCCATCAATACTTTCGTCCCAATTTTTAGGATCAATAAATTTCCTTTCTATAGCAACTTCTAGCTTTGGAAATGGAAAAAGTTTGCCGGTTGAATCCCCTTCTAGGCTCAGCTCCATTAATGCCCTAAATTGTAATCTGATTTCTCTTTCATATTCCTTATAAGTAATCTTTTTTAAACTATCAAATTCACCTGTAGGTTTCCCATCCCATATTTTACCAGCAAATACGACCGGAACATCTTCCAAAACTTTAGGGCATCCTGGACTTATATTAATACTACTGAATATTACTTGCCCACCCCTAGATATATACATTTGATTTAATTCATATAGCATCATTTGCATCAATTGTTTAATTTCTTTATATGATTTGCCTTTCATATAAGGAGCCAAAAATACTGTTCCGTACAATAATCCTTGCCCACCAGCATGATTGCATTGCCCCATGGCCAAAATTTTTGTAGCCTGTAGTATAGCTACTTCAGCATGTTTAGGGGCTTTTGCTGTTATTGAATTATCTTCCCCATCGGCTGAAAAACCATCTAAGAAAAATCGTCTTAAATCCCATGATCGGCAAAATGGTCTTGTGCCAAAATATTCTAAATCATGAATATGTATATCCCCGCTAATATGCGCTTTTGCAATCTCTTCGGGAAACATCCTAAGATAATATTTCTTTGAAAGTGTATCGGCTAAAATCTTATGGCTTGTTTCTGGATTAGGCGTTAAATTTGCATTATCGTTATCTCCATCGCCTTTAATAATTCCATAAATATCAGCAATTCTAAGACCTACAATTTCGGAAATATTAGACAAATCCTTATATCCAAATTTAATTAATTCTGTAACAACAAAACCTCTTATTGTATCTGATGATATAATTTCTTCAGCATAACAGCTTTTTGTTAAACTATCCATCACATTATTAATGATAGTTACATAATGTGACATTTCCAAATTTTCCGATTGGTTATTAAATATTAACTTCCTAAATTCCTCATCTTTTAAGAGTGCATTAGCTATCTTTTTACTGTCAAAATTCTCTAAATTTCCATCACTAGTTCTAACTTTCATCTATTCACTTCCTACATAAATTATACCAAATGCCGACCCTATTCGGTTAAATGCAAAATATCCGGTTATCTCTCCATACTGAATTATCGTATTTTGTGCCATTTTCACAAAATCGCTAATGGACATATAGCCATTATATATAATTTCATTATAGCCTTCTCCCTCTTTAATATATACTTCTAAATAATGAGCATGTCCTGATCGATATACATTTTTAATTGTAATTCTGGCAAAGAATATATAATTATCTTTTTTTGTTCTGGTATCATAGTTTGCTTCTCTTTGCATATTCCCAAATTTATCAAATGGTATTTTCAAATTGAGATTAACTTTCCTAATCAAATTTTCAGAATTTATCATATTATCCGCTCCAATATATATTTGATACTCCATTTCTAATTAATTGATGCATACAATTTTCACAAGGTTTTGCCAAATTTCCCTTTTCTCTATAAATATAAATTGATGCTCCTATTAAGTCTTTTTGATCTACCCCTAAAATACTATCAGTCTCCGCATGAATACTATATCTGCTATGCCTATTAAATCGCCCACCTATTAATAACCATCGGTTATATCCTGTATTAATAATACCCTTTTTATTAAAAATGATAGCACTCATTTTGTGTTTCATTGTTGATTTCAATGCTAACTTTTCGGCAAGTCGCTTAACTTCATTAGGTATTTTGGGGGAAATTATCTATTCCCCCTTATTACTAATGCACTATTTCTATATGATTTCACAAACGATTTTAACCATTCAAATAAGTCAAATGAAATTTCTTTATACGTATTAAAGATTCTAAAATATATTGGCTGCATAGAATGTGTATTTTTATCGTATTGCATTTGCATGTATTCACAATCACATAATCCTATACCACCATTAGCACAATCTTCATCAATTTCCTTTGATGTTTTTAAATCGCCACAGCTAGGACATATATAAAATTTCATTTAATCACCTGTTGGTTAATATCGTTTTTAACTAATTTCATTTCCCTTGATTTGCCATACTCTATTTATTCCTTCAATAGTTTTTTCTTTCGCCCATTCGTCAATATCTAGCAGAGCATCAAAGCAACTATTGTAATTTACTCGTGCTTTCAATGCTAGATTTTTACCGACAAATGGAGCCATGCTTAACCATTTTTGCCAACCATCACAATGGTAACTTATTTTTGTTTTTGGTAAACTATCAAGATACCGCCAATAGCAAATAAGCTTTAACACTGTTTCCTTATAATCCTTTGTATGATCGTACAGGCTACCATTTAATTGTTGGCTTAATATAAAATTCGTAGTGGCTTGATATGATCGGCTTTTTTGCGGCTCACATTTACCCACATCCACGTAGATATCATGCTGGTTGTAGCGTAAGGGCTCTCCCTCGACCAACAGCATACTATACTCATTCTCTAATCTGATATGCTCCATTCGCTCCTTTAAATAGTCAGTAATACTTGAACAATAATCATGATATTCCTTTCTTTCTACAATCATACAATGATGTTTTCCAATTATTTGATAATCCCCATAAGTCAATGCTTCATATTCTATTTCAGGAAATTTATCTTTCTCCTTAGAATGCTCTAAATAATATTGTAATACATCTCTAAATTCTTTCATTGGTTCTCTGGTATCTACATAAATACCATTAAATCCAGAATCCATATCATCACCAAAAAAATAAATTAAGGTTTTTGTAATAGTATCCCTAATGGATATCCTATGCACATATTATTTCTTTGGAAATCCCTAACTGCAATAATTATTTGTTCATACGTATCACTTACAAAATCCTTAATATCTTCAATTTCCAAATCTTCAAATACTTCAGCTTCATGTCGTAGAACTTCGGTTTTTACTCCTTTGTTATCGAATTGATCAATAATCAATCGCAGCTTATTTTTAGGAGTATCTTCGATTTGTTGATATTTCGGAACTTGTTTTTGTTTTAGGTATATCCATTTTATACCATCCGCTGTTGTAAAAATTCCATATAAATTATCCTTTTCCATTTCTTCTAAAACTTTCAATATATGCAGATGTAGTTCTTTATATTTATATACATGTAAATTACATGTTAATGATTGAATTGGTGCAGCACCAAAATGATCTATTAGATATTCAATTATTTCATGCTTAATAAAATGTTTATATGTATTATGTATTCTATTAGCAAATTGAATACTATTTATATAATTTGTATCTATCATACATCTACAATTTGCCATATTATTTATTTCTGTATTCATTTAAATCACCTGTTGGTTAATCTCGTTTTTTAATTCAATTCTAAATATTAAAAGGATTACCACCTATTAGGAGTAATCCCTGATCTCTGCAAAATTGTTTCCGGCGTTGGCTTAAATACCAACGGATCAAATGATTCATCACATTGCCAAATTTCCCGACTTGCCATTATCTTAGCGAATTGTTTTCTTGGATTTGTTGATTCATCAATCCCCAATTCAAAGAGAATATCATACAGATATTCAGCACCGCCCGGTATCCATTTAGGTTCACTTATGCCTGTCGAATCACCATTTTCATAAGCTGCCCCCATTTGATTAACCAGTACCAAATTAAATTCTTTGCTCAATTGGCTAATCAATAACTTAAGTTCTGATGATGCTACTTTCCAATCATCCTTAGATACACTCTTATGCTTTGCAGCAATCGATATATTAATAACTTTATGCCATCTAAGACCCACCATATCATCCAGCACTAACCAAAGTTTTTGCCTTTTAATACTATCCTGATAATATCGAGCAAACTCAATAGCATCCGTAAAATCTTGCCACTTCAGTATTAATTTATACTGATTTTCCATATCCAGTCCTACCTTTTCACAGGCAGGATAAGCTTCGCCAACTTCGATTATTTCATTTTCGCCTTGCATTACTGGCATTTTTTCGGAAGTTAAATATTTCGGAGTTGTACCATCAAATCCGCCAATCATAAATATTCTGCTAAAGTCCATTACTATACCGCTAGGTTTTCCATCCAAGTTGCAAAATTTTGCACTCAGATAGCTTTTTCCTACTTTCGACTTTCCGGCATAGCCAACAGATAATGCTCGATTAATAATTTTTGTCATTTCAAAAACTCCATTAAATAAAGAGGTAAGGTTTCCCTCTTTATGTTTAGGCTACAATGATATCTACTGTTTCACCATCGGCGGAAAACTGCTTTACTTTTCCACCTTTTAGGCTATTCCATGCGTGCATTACATGCGCAAAATCTCCAAGAAGCTGTCCATCAACTTGAATATTCATAGTTGATAACTTCGGAGCCAATGATAACAGCATTCCCTTTCCTTCATTTTGGAGATACTTAATTAGTCGGTTCTCTGAAGGAGTGAATCCGTTACTATCTACTTCTTCACTCATTCCGCTTTCCTCATTTTCTGAGGCAATCGCTGCAAGTCCTACCTTTCTAATAGTATCCTTTACAATATGATTATAGTTATCTTCTCGGATTTCAATTGATGCATTAAATAGCATCCCATTGCCGCAAATTTCATCCAGAGTTTTATCCGTCATCTCATCCTGTGACATTCCGGTTATTTGCTCTAGGAATTTTCCCATTTTAGCGGGAATTGCAGGCCCGCCATAAAATTTAATATCAAACGGGAATGTTTTTCCTGATTTTGGCTCCTCAAAATCAAATGCGATCATATTTTGAAATCGTGGTTTGGATTGCCCATTATCAAAAAGTCCATCCTCGCCCCAATCAAAAGCTTCAATCTTTGCAATCTGATCAGGCTTTAGAGTAGATTTTTCTTTTCCGCAAATCTCTTTTGGTAATGCATCATGGTACATTGACACATCTTCTAATAGTTTGATATCCTTAACTTTTACCTGATAATTTCCCGCTGGTATTCGTCCGGCAAACTTGATTGCTTGATTTAACATGCTTCTAGTCGTCATTTTTGGCATCTCCGAAATTCTCTAATTGCAAGTTGTATTTCCACACTTGCACAACCCTACCTACTCGCGACTAGCATATATACTTTGTGGTTATTGGGAAAATGAAATTTTCTCTAAAATCTTATACCAAAAGCCTTAAATAGAATTAACATAAGTATGCATCGGTGATAAAATGAAGTTGATTAGTATAGATGAAAGTAATAAAGTATTTGATATATATATAGGCATAAAAAAGAAAATGTATAATCATTCAAAAATATTACAAGATATAAAAAAGGATTTATCTAATTATAAAGAAGGCGGAGATTTATATAATGAATGTATGAATAAAATGAAAGAACAAACTATCGCATATAATGATATGCAATCGGAATTGATATTTGCTGGTATCGAAATAGATCGATTAAAGACAAATGTACAAATTCAAGTAAATGCATTATCTTTAGTTGACGCAATTGATGATAAGTCATATATATCGGAATAGATACAATATGAAATATGCATATATAATATTGGTTGGCGTTATATTTGTATTTACCATAATAAATAATACAAATATAACACTTCTGGATAATTCTACAGGATGGTTCAAAACCACGATATATAACGGCTCTAATAGGTTATGCGAATATCCGGCATATATAGAATTTCACCAGGATTATCACACTGTTGATGGATTAATTGATTATTCATTAACAAAAATTCCATATAGGCCATCAGGAAATTATATAGGATCTTCAGCTTAATTCTTTTTATGTTAATCTTTGAATAAAATATAATGATTTATACGGCGGTAAAGAATTACTGGCAATACCATCAATATGAGAGCCTTCGGCGGCTGTATGATTATGCCCATGTCCACCACCTGTATAATTAGTTACTGTATTTGCATCTCTAATTTCTGTTGATGACGATAGATAACTACCACCACCATAATGTCCTGCTAATACCGTTGCTTGTGAATCGTTCCAAGGATGTCTATGCTTTCCCATTTGCGCTAATGTTAATATTGTATCAGCTGTTGCTATACTTCCGGTTGGCGCAAAGGTTGTACTTCCTCCGGTTGCCCCGATAGCATATAAATCCCCGGCTCCTATAATCATTCGATCCATTAAATTTAAAGTACCATCGTAACCGTTACATAAATGCCAACCTGATGGAATACTTTGTATTGTATTATACCACATAATGACCGATCCAATATTACTTCCTGATGCATTTCCTAAATCAGTCGCATGCAGATTACCAGTTGATTTATAAATTAAATCCGCATCTGATTCACTACCAACGCCATCATTATCAGCATTCCAAAATAATGCTTCCATCTCCGATTTTAAATAGTATAAATCATTATGATTATGGTTTGTCAGATATATTACTGATTCATCATAAATAGTTTCGAAATTATCTAAAATTGTAATATCTAATGGATCAGTATTTGCCCATGCTTCATGATTTTTAGTATATCCCATAATAATCACCTATTCATATCTTATTATATATTGCAATGCCATGTATTCTGGCAATGTGATAATTTCATCAAACGTTATAGTTGACCCTGATGTATGATTATGTGCGCCATCGCCACTTGATTGATCTAATGCAGATTTTGCGTGTGGTGCTGATAATGTCGCATATCCCCATCCTGAGCCATAATGATTACATCCTGCTGGATTCCACATATCCGCATACGTATGCCTATGTGATGGAATTTCAGTAATATCCAAAATATGATTACCTATTGTAATTGTTGCTGTTGGTGTTATATTTGCATTTCCACCATTAACTCCAAGACTGTATAAATTTCCGGCACCAATTACAAATCTATCTCGTAAATCAGGAGATTGTACATTATTATATAATGATCCATCACAAACCCCATAACCTGAAGGTATATCATTTCCATATAATATAATAATACCACCGATAGGAATTGACGCACCAATTAAATCAGATGCATGCATAGTATCTAATGTATCTGCATCAAATGTTTCATAATAATTAACTGTAAAAAATCTATCATTTGCTATAGAATTTGTATAATATTCTGTATCGTGATTATGATCTAATATATCATGCAATATATAATCATATTGTGATTCGAAATTATTAAATGCTTTTGCTGTCAATGGATCAGTATTTGCCCATGCTTCATGATTTTTAGTATATCCCATAATAATCACAACCTCATAATAAAACATAATGCACAATACGGCGGTAATAAAATTTGGTTTGCTGTTCCGGTAAATGTACCGTCATGCGTATGCGTTGTGCCTGATCCAGCATAACCCGTATTTTCTACCACATTTCCTACTGTATTAACATACGGATTATTTCCAGATCCAATCGGCCCGGTATCGGGCGAATATGATGGATATGAATCGCCAATGCCTGTATGTTCATGTTTCGGAGTTTCCGCCGCTGTTAACGCATGATTACCTACAACCACAGTTGCCGTTGTGGTTATTGTATTTGCGCCGCCTGTACTGTTAATATCATAAACAGTACCATTACTCATAATAAATTTATTTCGTAAATCAGGAGTACCATTTTGCCCATTACATAATGCAAATCCTGATGGTATAAGTTCTATACTTTTTGTCCATGCCATGATAGTATTAGCTGGTTGGCCCAATGCAATTAATTGTTCAACTGTATATCCATCTAATGTTTTGCAAACCAAATTACTATTATGTCCATCAGTAGTTTTCCCAAAATAATTTGAATCACAATAAGTTTTATTGTGATAAATTGTAGAATGTAAATAGTTATCAATATAATCAATAATTTCATCATACATACCTTCCAAATTATCCAAATTTGCTAATATGGTAGCTTCGGTATGTATAGCTTCCGACCAATTTGATTTTACATAACTCATATTATCAACTCCATTTATTATCGGTACAAACGATCATTAAACTTTCCAAATTATTTTTAGTATAATGATGAGAGTGTGAAGTTACTTTAATTCCAGAATCTTTAGTAATTGTTGCTAAACTTCCCCCCCATAAACTTATTTCTGTCCATGTTTCGTTTGCATCAGCACTCGGGATAATTACCGTTGTTACAATTTGTGTTGCTGTTCTTGTTTGGGCTGTTCTATATCGTCTATATCCTGACGAACTATCAAGTTGTAAATATTTTATTCTATCAGTTTCGTCAAAACATGGAAAATTTGCATTTCCGGGGTAAATCGTGCCATCAGCATAACATTCATCGAATATATTTGGTTTTGTTGCTTCATCCCACGTTTTTGTGAAATATATTAATATTTGCAATACATCATTAATTGAAGTAGTTGTATCTGATGTTTGTTTTTTCTGTGCTGATTTTGTCCAAAACTTTACCCAAAAATCATCAACAGGCCCACTAACCGCTGTTATTGAATAAAGAATACTTCCATCTTCATCCTTTTTATCAACTTGTGTAATTAAACAATCATGGTCTAATTCATGAAGTGGATAAGTAATATGAATCAGTTGCCCCGCTTCTAATCCAGTATCAAATGTATCCCAGGAACAAATTTTTCCCATAACACTCAATAAGGATAATAACGAATTTGCTTTGGCTAATGCATCGTTTTTAGTTTCAAAACTTGAATCTTCAAGCAAACATTCAACTTTCCCAGAACTACCTTCAATTAATGCGCGTTCTGTAATCGATTCGTAGTTTGAACTTTGAACAGAAACTGGATATAATCCATAATATTCAATTCTCAATATATCAGTAGAAACTAATTTTGTTCCTGTTGATAACTGTGAAATTGAATTATCGTTTTTACTCCAAAACCAATTTTCTGTTGTATTAACTCCCCTAATTCCAACAGTTTGTACATTATCATTTAGATAAATTACTGGTGTTTCGGCAATTGGATAACCAACGGTAAAAGTTTGATTATTTCCATCGCCCGTTTTATATTCTGTTTGTAGATCAGTTTTTTCATTTCCACCTTTAACATATTGAATGTTTCTAAATTCTGAATTTCCATCAGTTACAGTAAAGGTATCATTTCGGATATACGCACATTGATTATTAACTATTTCAATATTATATGGACTCAAATAAGTAGATCGTGGTACAAAATATAGTTTTCTATCCAAATCAATAAACCAAGTATATCCTACTGTTTCCGCTAATTCGTCCAATACATCATTACAATTTGCAAAATTGCAAACTTTTGTAATCGTTATATCCGAATCAACAATATTACCATATAGAATAAATTCATCAGATAATATATTATCTAAAATCCAAGTTACACAATCAGTTACCAATTCATCATTAAATACTTTAATAACTTTTCGTTTATTTACCAAATAATGATTATCTATACAGCTAATTGTATGTTGTAAATAATAACTATCTATTGATCCTATTTGTTTTTCTTCGGAAGTTTCTATAAAACCAGAAAATATTTTATCATTTTCGTTATAAATATTTACTGGCATTCCCTTCAAAAAATGATATGTTTTATTAAAATCAATTAATGTAAAATCCGCAGTTGATATATCTTCAACTTTATCATTTATATTAAATGTATTATTAATAATTTTGATATTTTCTGATTTATCCCTATTTAATATTTCCGACCACGATTTTAGTCTAATTGCAGACCATTTTGTAGTTTTTATTAAATCCCATGAATCTGCAACCCATAAAGGTAATCCGCCAATTGTTAAAAAAATCATAAATATCACTAATCCTATAATCTTGCATCTGCGACCCAATGGCCATAAGCGCCGCCCGCTGTTGGTGTAACTGATCCACCACTATTATTTTTCAGTCGAAAATTTCGCTCAGTTACACCTGTGGTTGCGCATGCTATTAACGTTGCTCCTAGCGACCATTGATTTGCCGTGCCATCACTGGAATAAAGTGATACTGACGGCGGTTTAAGCATAATTACTTGAAATTGTGGATGTATTCCCATTTTCCAAGTAATCGTATCCGCTGTTGCTATATCTGGAATGTACGTATAATGTATACCACTTGTTGAATTGGTGCCAACTGTATTAGTATACATATAGGATTTCTGCCAAAATCGCATACATGCCTGTAAATCATCAGCAAAACTAACTGGCATCCAAGGTATACATACAGGCCCTTGATTTATTTGTACCTGTGATATATATAATAAATCATCAATTGCTGCATCAGTATCATCTATCCAAATAAATACGGCTAGATTTGTCATATTTATTGTATCAATGGAAATATTTTCAATTTTGAACATAGTCCATGTATCGGCAACTAATACAAGATTTGCGGCTACATTTTCAGCCGTCCAATTAGTTACCAATGTCGGATTTGTACCCTCATTACCCCAAACATCAACCACGTCGCTTGTTATTGTATCCGCTGTTAATGACCATGATAAAATTGCTGCTCTAATATTTCGAATAGCTTTTCCTGTAACTGTATAAGCCTTGAATTGTAAGCTTGCCGTTTTTCCTGCATATTTTATAGCATCCGTATTTTCTATGAATTGAATATAACCAAATTTTTTATTTGCAGTTTCTACTTCAAATTTTGCGGAAGATGCACCGCCGATTGGTATTACTCCGGTTTCCGGTGAAATATCAACTATATCATTTCCATCTGAGAGCAATGTCCACATATCATGTATATAGGTATCATCTGAATTACTTGGAACTGTTATACTGGTATACGCTGTTAATGCCTGTTGATTAATTTGAAATTCTTTATTAATTAGAATTTGTGAATATATACTATTATAAGTCATTATTAATTGTTCATACGTTATAAATTTATAGTTTCCATCATATATTGGTATTTTATTCGTTATTGTTGGTGTTGTTAATTCTGTCAATTCAGCAAAATTATCATCGCTTGCCGCTGCATGATCCAACGCATTAGAATGATCTAATGCATTTGAATGTTTTAATGTAATTGCATCTTTAATATTTACAGCGGTACATTCATTTGCGCCACCTTCATCTAATTTAGTATCTGTATTTCTGATATGATCTCTAGTTTCTAATGCAATTATTGCATTATTAATATCGTTTATTAAAGTATCTAATGTATCCATATTATCATTTATATCTGTGATATCAGCATTATCAATTAGTGCTGGTTTTTTAAAATTGCATATTGGCGTATATAACATAATTATCACCTCAAAAAATAAAATTTATTTATTTTTTACTCCATTTCTTTTCAATTCAGAAACAACGGTTGGCATAACTTGCCGTACAAATTGTTTTCCGTCAATATTTAATACTGCCTCAATTCGGAAATTATTTGTTATATCTCCGATACTTGATTTTTCGATTGGCTGTATATTACTGGCTCTATTAATTCGTATATCGGAGTCGTAACTTCTAGCAATACCTTTAAACATTTTTGTTAATGGTGCTGGCAAAACTAATTCATCGCCATTTTCACCGGCAATAATAGCTGTCGGACTTGTTAGATCTGCTCCTTTAGCTGCAAATATTGGCGGTAATGAATATGTGCTACCACCGCCGCTATTGCCACCTTGATAATTAGCAATTCCACCATTATCATGATATGTTAATGGATTAATATTATATGTATATCCTAATGGATTGGTATAACGTAATCCATTGACCATTACTCCGGTACATGTATCTGTAAATTCGCCAAATAAACAATCGGTATAATTACCGCCATTGCTACCACTGTTTCCACCGCCGCCATTTGTAGTGCGTGTGCCAAATGCCGCCGCTGTATATGTGCCAATAATTGCACCAAATCCTTTTGCAGAATCAATAACACTATTGCCGAAATTCGTTGCTGTTGTTTTTGTTCCGGCATTTATTTTTGTAGAATCTGCTAAATTATTTGCATTGATTGTTTCCCATGCTTTAGTAGATTTAGCATTGATTGCTAAATTGTTATTTTTTGAATAATCCGATGCAATTAATAACGAATTTTTAAGATTCGAACTTGCAAGATTAGATGTTAATGCATTTTGTGTTGTTGCATAAATCCAGCTATTTGTTGATGTTTTTGTAGTATCTAACTGCAATTGAGCATTTGCTTTACTGTTTATTGATTTTACTTGTTCTTCTTGCATTTGTAATGCTAAACTATTTTGTGCCGCAAATGTAAGTCCACTAACTACACCATTATTTGCAGTTGTAGTTTTAAAGATTACTGAATTTGTGCAACTATCCAATTTTGAACAATCTTTGTTAAATGAATTTGCTATATTATCGGCTGCATACATTTCTTGAAGCATATTTTTCTTGTTTGCAGATACTTGATTATCTATAGTTGATTGTAATTTTGTTGTATCTGTGGTTGATGCTTTAGTTCGTGTGCTTGCTAATCCTCCGGTTGGCGTATTCATCCAAGGATCATCGAAAAATCCGGTTCTTTGTGTTGTAGTTCCTGTATTTGTGGTTGTACGTGTAGTAGATATTGGATTAGGAATATCTAATATGTTCATATTCTGAGTTTGGTAATTTCCCCTAGTTGAATATCCATCCCCATAATTTACCGAAACTAACGCATTTGCTAAATTTCGTGATGCTGTGGAAACTGTTGTTGCCATTTCAGTAGCACTTTTAATAACCCATGAATTGAATGTTTTTGCAGTTGTTAAAGTATCTACATTGATGGTATTTGCAGTAGTTTTATCAATAGTGCTAATGGTATTTGCAGTAGTAATAGCGGTATTTGATGCTGTTGTAGCACCAATTTCTAAACTTTTGCCTGATGCTTCACCGGATGTTTTTAATGCATCGCTTGCAGTAATTACTTTATTATATAATATATTTCCGCCATCAGTCCATTGTTTTTGAGCAACTTGTCCTATAATTGCTATTTCCTTGCCTTGTGCTGTTAATCCGATTTGAACAGCATTTCCAGCACCAGTCAAGAAACTTGAAGCAACTTGTGACCCCATTTGCAAAGCATTCGCGGCAACTTGTGAACCGCCAACTAATGTATTATTTGTTAATCTTGCAGCATCAACTAATTTGTTTCCTGCAAATGTTAAATCATTACTTAATATATCGGAGATTTCATTCATTCCAGAAATTTGTTTATCCACAGCATTAGATAAAGCTTTTTTAACCGTATCGGCATTAATGTTTGTAGATTTTACAGCTTCCTTAGATGCATCTTTTTCGTTTTTTGTTCCTTCATCTAAAGTTTTATCTAATGCTTCTGTTGATTTATATTGTTTATCAATTAATTCGTACCATTTTTTGACCTCTGGATATACCATTTCAGTTTTTCCGGTTCTTGGATTCAAATAAGCAACTAATAATTGTTGGCCTATATCATTTGTGGTTTGAATTGCTCCAACAGTTTGAGTAGTTCCGGTTGAAACTTGTGTTGCAATTTCTTGACTTTCGGAAATAACTTGTTTGCTATACTCACCGGAAACTCTAACCCAATCTTTGATATTTGTGCCTGAATTTAATTCATTTCCAGATCTCCATACACTTGAAGATTTACTATAATATATAGCATCCGGCGTATATGATCTTCTTTTTGTTGTTGATACTCCTTGCGTACGATATGTAGGGTTAGCTGCATCTGGATTCACTCGTGGATCTTTAGATTCACCTTCTCCAAATCCTGCTCCGGCTAGTGCAGATTTTAAATCAATTAATTTTGATAAATCAAAATCTTTAATTCGACTAATGTATTTATCAATATAGTATAATACATTTTTCAAATCGTTCCATGCATCTTGTAATGCCCAAGGTGCTGTTATTTTATCATAGAATATACCAAAATCTGTTTTTGTATTCAATATCGATGTTCTAATATCCGCAAAAACACCCAATATAGAATTTGCAACGGTAACTTTCCAGCCTAATAATGCACCACCAGAATTTTTTACAAAATCCAAAGTTGCATTATAAACTTCATTTATATATGGTTGAATAGTTGAATATAGTCCTTCTCCAATTCCTTTTGCTATATCCCACCCTAAACTTGACCATGCTTGCGCGGTTCCTAATCCACTTTTTATACTTTCCCACAAAGAACCATCTTTATTTGATCCTAGCAAAGCTCTTATTCCGTTTATTAACATATTACCAATATCTTGGCCTAAAGTTGCCGGTCCTCCGCTGGTAATCCATGTATTTACACTATCAAAAATCCAACCGCCAATATCCAAAACTTCAGTAACTATAGCTTTGGCACCATCTCCAACAGCGGTCATAAATTCGCTGCCCAAAGCTTCCCAATCTATCGAAGTTTTTACATAATTGTATGCATCCATTAGAGCCTGCTTTAATCTATTGGCGACACCTGAAAAATCACCAGCTTGAATTAAGGCCCAACAATCTGTAACTACTGTTTTAATTCCATTGAAAGCATCACTAGCAATTTTACCGAAGTTTGTAAATTTGCTTGGATTTAATGAAACTCCTAATAATGCTAAACCACCAATTATTAATGCAATCGGAGCAGCAACACTTGAAGCAATGCTTATAAATCCGCCAATGGTTGTTGCAACGATAGTTGCTATACTTCCAGCCGCACCTATAGCCATTTTTGTATAATGTCCTAAAACTCCTATTGCCATACTTCCGGTACTTGCAATACTTTCTAATACCATACCGGCAAAACTCGTTATTACACAAGTACTCATTTTTGCCATTTGTATAGCAGTAGCACCGGCCATTTTTGTATAATTTAATAATACACCGGCTGAAGTAGTTGCCGCTGTTGATATAGCTAATAATTTTTGTTTTAACCATAATGCGGTGCTTTTTGTGGTCATTCCAGATAATGTTTTTAATACACCACTTGCCATAATTGCAAAACCAGCGGTTATAACTGCAAATCCTAAACCTTCACCGCCAATTTGAAATGCGGTCGAAATTGCTTCTTTTATTTTGTTAATACTATCTTCAAATTTAGACAGATCACCGCTTATAAAAGCTTCTATAAATGATTTTACACCAGGAATTGCACTATTATTCATAAAATCCATAAATGCATATAACGGCCCTGATGTCATTTCGCCTATACTTATACCTACATCGTTAATGCCGTTTGTCATTCGTTGCCATTGACCGGAAATAGTATTAGCCATTGTTGTAGCTTCTTGTGTCATTTCCGTGCCTTGAACACCGGCTACATATTGTAATGCCTTACCGTAAATATCGGCACCTTCGCCTAATTTTACTAATGCTGAAAAGCCATAAGAACCAAAGATTTTTTGTGCTTGTGCTGCTTTTTCAGTACCGCCTTGCAAATTACCAAATGCGGCTCCTGCTTTTACTAATGTTCCGGTTAAATCTGTATTTAATTGATTTTTCAGGTCATCAACAGAAATACCCATAATTCCGGCTAATGCAACGATATTTTCTTGTCCACTTGCAAACATTTTATTAGCTTCTTCTATTGATATACCGGAAGATTTAGCAAAGTCTTTAATTTTTGCTTCGGACACATTTACTGCTTGCGTTAATTGCAATACACCGCTTTTAATTTGGGTTGCTCCCTCAGTACCATTAATATTTAATTCTGCAAGTGTAGCACCAAACGCCGCTGCCTTTTCCGCTGGTACATCAAACAAAGTTGCAATTCCGCCAAAACCATCCATGAAATCAATAATGCCCGGTGCTGTTGCTTTCATTTGGTTTTCTAATACATTAATAGTTGAACCTAATTTATTAAGTCCTTCAATTGGTACATCATAGACATTTGCAATACCTGCCATTGATGACGCTACTTTTTCGGTATCCATCTCGAAGGCAATACTCATATCAGAAACAACTTTTGTAAAACTTATTATTTCAGCTCTGGCACCGGCAATATCACCGTTTGCCATTTTGCTAACGCCAATACCCAAACTTCCAGCGACACCGGCAATTTTTTCTAATTCGCCAACAGTTACCGGGCCTTCTATAGCTAATGCTCTTAATTCATTTCCTAAAGCTTTTAGTTCTGTTCCGGTTCCTTGCGATGCACTATTTACCAATCCGGTTGTTTTTGAAACACTTGCCAAACCTTTCTCATAATCGGCAAACGCCATTGTTCCGCCGACCAATGCAGTAGTTACTCCGGCTGCAAGTCCTACTGCTAAATCTTTGCCAATGTGCGCCGCTTTCCCGGCTAATCTTGACCCAAAACTTTCAAAATCACCTTCTGCTTTTTTCATTCCAATATTAAAGGAAGAAGAATCAAAACCTAATTTTGCGTTAACCTCGCCTACAGTAAGCCCCATAAAATCACCTCGATTAATCGATAAAAAAAATACTATCTGCAAAACAAAAGAAATTAAATTTTATGCCCTAAACTTTCAGCTAATTTCATAGCTTCAAAAACTAGATTCTCTCTTTGAGAATTTGCATTTTTATAATTATTGTTTGTTTGTTTAGGCAAATAAGTTTTTACATCTTTTAATTTTCCAGATAGTAATAATCCAACAAAATTTGCTATTTTCCATGCCAATGAAATATTACAATTTGATGTTTCCAAATCTTTTTCATAAGTATAGATATTAATTTCTCGTAAAGTCATTTGGAAAATATCATTTGGTTTTAATCCAAAAGCTGCGCCACTTCTTAACAAATTTTCATAAGAAAAAGGTAAAGTTTTAGCATCATCAGTTTTTATACTGTTGGCGCTACTGCTTGCGGTTTCACCGCCTCCCGAAAACCTACGCCTTTTCTAGCGGCATTGGAAATTTCTTTCATGAAATTTTCTTGTGCTGCTTTGAAATCTTCACCAGTAATGCATGTTTCGGCGATAATTCCGAAATGATTTTGTAATAGTTCATTAGATTCTGTAAAACTTAATCTCTTATCGATTTTTTCGAATCTGTTGGCTCCATTAATACCATGCATTAGCATTACCGACATTTCCCTAATATCATAAGGCCAATCGAGTAGTGCAAAGAATGATTTCTTGGACATTCCGCCCTTCATTAGTTCAAGTGTTTGCTCAGTATCGGCCATTGCTTGCACATCAAATCTTAGATTAGTCGGTTTCCCGGCGATCATTATCATATAATTTATGTCTTTAGTATCCATATTTTCACCACATTTAACACTTTATAATACATATTATTAATATCGTTATACTATTTAAAGCTATTTAATTACAAATTTATATATTTTTACTTTTTTATTCTTTTCTGTTTCTAATTCTTCTTTAGTATAAACCTTTCCAGTTTTCTTATTTCGTGCTACGATTTTGCCGCAACAGTCGCATACACCATTTTCGTTTATCAAGCATATCACCTCTTTGGATAATCATTTACCAATCTGCTCAACAATTTATGCCTTAAAAAATAAAATAACGATTCATTATAATAACATTATTATAATCGTTATCTCATTCTAAGATATAATTTTCCGTGGCCTGTAAAAGTTATTGATTGTTTGATTACATCATCCGGTGCTAAATCAGAATCAATACTTTCAATAAATACATAACCTTCATAACGAATATCTGAAGATACTTTAGAGTATATCGTTATAATTAGTGGATTTTTTGCCGCTTTTGTAGCTGCATAATCCGCCGGATTTAGACCACCTGCTAAATGTGTATGTTCATAATTAGTAACTATTCCTAAGCCTGTTTCCCCGGCTTTAGCTGTTGCAACTATCCCTAATCGGATAACGGATGCATCCGAATTTAACGCTGCAATAACATCATTAGCAATTGATGTAATTGCCGGAACCGCTGTACTTGCGGGGATAACTACAATATCATTGCCAGTTACATTAATAAGTAATTCTGATGCTCCAGCCGCCGGAGCTATTTCGAAACTTATATCGTTACCGCTTATTCCACCAGGTTGATGAACTAATATAATTGAATTATTTGTGCCACTTTCCATTGTAATATCTTTATTTGCACAAATGCCGACATAAAAAATATCAGCACTAATACTAAATTCTGTTATCGTTGGAAATTGCATTTTTGCAGAATCGCCTATACATGTTATATCTTTCATTGTAGTTTTATCAGATATTTTAGTAACCGATGTACCATAAATTTGTGTCACTGTCATATAGTGACCGGACAAACATTGAACAGTATCCGTTGAGCCTAATGGCGTATTAACAACTAATCGCCCACCTGGATACTGGATTTCTCTAATATCTGTAATTGTAATCCATTCTCCGGCTCCGGCAATTTTCTTTTGAAATACCGGGACTTCATCAGTTTTTAGATACCTTTTTGATTCATCGGTAATTTCATAAACCGTATATGCTGGATTACCACATTCGATATCAGAAACATAGGACATTGCTTCATTTGTTAAATCATTCCCGGTTCCTATTGCCGCATCAACGCGACCATAACTTCCCGGTAATGGTACTAAAGACGACATAATAATCACCTCGTTAAATTTATATTATTCAAAAAATAAAAAAAGATTTAAGTAAATGTTGCCGTATCATGGCTTGCAATAGTTACGGATGCTTTCGTCACATCTGCGCCGTCTAGCGTAAAATCTATAGATTCGACATATCCACCAGCACAAGCATAATATTTAACATCAGTTACATAAACTCTATAAGGCAGATTTGTTTTATTTGCTTTACTTGCAAATAGTGCAGTTTGCCCCGCATCAGTAGCATCATAAGTAATATCGAAAGTTAAACTCCATTCTTGAATAGTCGGAAACTGCATTTTTGCAGAATCGCCCAAACTGGTAACTTCTTTCATTTGTGTTTTATCGCCAAACTTAGCAGAACTTACGCCGCCAATAATTGTTGAATTATTAATTTTTATACTTCCGGCTGTTGCGCCGGTTGGTGCTAATACTGTCATAATAATCATCTCCATTATTTTTATACATGTTTTAATTCAATATTTATACTAAAATAGTATCTATATAATCCGCTTCCGGTTATAGTTTCTTCTTTATCAATTAATAACGGTTCTGGTTGTTCACAAACACAACTAATATATCCGTTAATAATTGCATTATCCAAAGCATCATAAACGCTTTGTGGAATTGTAGATAGTACATTAGTATTTCTAATTAAAATTGTTAAATGGCTCTCTTTTAATGTACTACTATCACCCAAAAATCTTTTAGGAGGAGGCCCGGAACCTTGAGTTATACAAATACCGTTATCAACCGCCTTAATTCCCCAATTGTAGCACCATAAAGAAACTGCCTCAACTCCTAAACTTTTTGATGCTAAAAATGCAGAGATATCTTCAATTATTCCAACCATATTATCATTCTCCTATACAGTCATATTTGCAAATTTTCTCATTGCTATTTCATATAATGTTTGATTTATTGTATAGTTTTCTGGTATGATCGGTTCTAATTTAACTCCGACATTAGGAATTAAATCATCACTAAAAGTATTGCATAAAGCTAACCAATCCTCAGGAGTTTTAACTTCTTCAGTAATATTAAAATGCTTTTTGATGGACAAATTACCAATGCCTCGGAATAGATCAATAGTTACAGGTTTTCCGCTTCTAGTATCTACTGCTCTGGCATAAAATTTACCATTTCCGTTAATATCCAATACAGAATCGTAAGATACTATACCTTCATCATTAACATAAATAGAGCCTAATGATTCTCCTGTAAGATCGGTAATATCAGTAATCATTAATTCCTGTGATCCCATTTTTGATTTAGCTCTATATTCATATCTATCAGAACGTGTTTTACCACCACCTTCAATATTAACATCAGAATCAATATTATAATTGCCAGAATTATCTTCTGTTCTACTGGTTTTATATTCATAAATATTAGCTTTACTAACCATTAATCTATCTTTCTGATAAATGCTTAATGTTTCTTGATCCACTTTTGAAACATTTTCGCCTTTTATATCACTTTCAATCAGTAGATTACCAGAGCAAATATTACATATAATATTTAAACTGATACCTAAACAAATTAATGATAATATAGTTACAATAATTACAAATATTTTTTGAAACTTTGAAAGTTCTGTCATTTTATTACCTCAATGCACGGGAATTATAAAAATTAAACTGCTTATATAAAGCAATGGTAAAATAAAGAAAGTGTTAAGTTGCATTATTTACCACTTCCAAAGCTGTAACTTCATTAGTTTGTCTATCTTTGAAATACCAATTATATGATAATGGTATTAGTCCAAATAAAACACCCAATGCGGTACTTAACAATGCAATAAATGTTTGACTTATATCTACTTTATAAATCATTGTTATTGCAGCTAACCCGCAAATCAATATTATCGAAAATACTAATTCCGCCATTGCAATACATGTTAATATAAATCTAGTATTTTTAAGATCTTCTTTCAAAATATTAAACATACTTTCACCCCTTTAATACAGTTAAAGCTTCTTTTAATGCAGCATCTTTCATTTCGTTAAATGGATCTTCTAAATATTTTGCCTTTCCATCGTCGTGATGCAAATCGGTTCTTTCATGCTGCATTATGGCATATTTTTTTGATGGACCGGAACCGAATGAAATCCAAACACAATGATTTTGATTATCTCTGGCAACTTTACCCGAATCTCTTAATGGTCCCTCATCAACCGGAGTTTGTAATTTTGCTTGAGCCAAAATCAAATCTGCTTGCAATTCTAATTTATCAAGGCCTGTGTTTTCTAAATCTTTTCCAAATACATCCTTATTCCAAGTTGAATGTTTCCCCATATTCCCACCTACGTAAAAATTATAGTTGAATATGGTATAGTAAATTCCTTGATTTTTCGAATATCTTTTGGTTGTGATGTTTTCCCATCATAAATAATAACATCACCAAAATCAACAGTAGGGTTTTTATCTATATAAATTTGTAACTTCGACACTATATTTTCATCTTCAGTTTTACCTTTTATAATCATATCTTTTTGAGTTACAAAACAAGGATAAGTTATTGCTGTTGAAAATGTTATTTGACCGGCTTTATCAACAGAACTTTTATTTTTAATTTGGCAAGATTGTACTAAAAATTCTGCAAAATCATCAACTAAACTCATAAAATCACCTACGTATTAGAGAATTTGCCGGTTGTAAATCTTGATTCTGTTGCTTCGGTATCTGTTGCAATTGATGGTATTTCATATCCACCGGTTTCATATCTTTTCTTTAATCTAATTGCCAATTTTTCAAAATGGTCAACTAAATCTGACCAGTTAACTGATTGTTCACTACTTACTTTTTTAGTAACTTTATATGCATATTGAGCAATCAGAGAATCACATGCAAACATGGCTGCTAATAATGTATCATTTTTTGCATCAGCTAAAAAATCAGCAATTTCTAAATCCGTTAAAATTCCGACAGTTTCAGTATCACCAATTAATAATCTAACTTTATCCGCCGGAACAGTTGAAGGATTTCCGGTATATGCATTTGTCATAATACCACCTTATCATTTCAAAATTTCTATATCAATAGTATAGGTAAATGATTTTGCGACACCACCAGCAATAACGTGTTTCTCTCTAAGTATTCCCGTTATCGGACCTTTCCTTAAAGTTGCAGCATTCATAGCAGCATCAGATAAATTATGGAAATCGGCGGTTACATTTTCATTAAAGTTTAAAACTGCAATTTCAGTTTTAGCACCACCATTTCCCAATACTTGTGTAAAGTGTGTTAAATCATCCCAATTTCCATTTATCTTTTGTTGAACATAAACGTCTAATGTATCCCCAATAACATTAGCCGTTGCAGTTACATTTAGGGTTAATATTATTCCTTTACTACCAATTAAATTATTCTGTAAATTACATTCTGATTCTACACCGCTAATATTTTTAGCGGTATTTGTAACTAAACCCGGATATCCCATAATATCAGCTCCTAAAATAGATTTTAGATTGATCTATGTTAGATCATTCCAAAATACAACTAACTGATTATTACTTTCATCTGTACCGGCTGCCTTTGTCAAAACACCTGCACCAATTACATACTCTGACGTTCTATCGGCTAGAGTTGCAATAGCAGCCGCCGTAGTAAATGATAATACTGAAACAAGTTCATCGCCCACAACCATTCCTGCGATAGTTACATTTGCACCGCCCGCTGTACCGGCTGCTAAAGTTACTTTATTAAATCCACCGGCAAGTTTTACTTTAGTTACTTGTCCATTTTTTATATTTGTAGTTTCAACGCCATTTGCAGCAATAATTCCAGTTAGTACAGATAATGGTTGAAATGCAGAACTACCAAGTGCACCCATATAAGCAGGTTGAATTAGGAATAGTATTCTTCCAACAGTCGCACTTTTAACAGTAATAAATCCAACTACTTGAACAAATTTATCTGCTCCGGTAGGTGCTGATAATGTCCATTCTCCGGCGATATCGCTTAAATATACTTTATCGCCAACAACACCGGCATTAGTATTTAGAGAACCAACTTCATACTTTTCATAAACCCACCCTCTTTTACCAATTCCAATTTCAATAGGACAAACAAATTGTGCCGGTTTAAGCGTTACATCGGAATCACTATCTGCAATAGTCGGTAAATTATAAGTTGCATTGTAACCACTAATATAAACCAGACTTCCGGCTACAATAGCAACGCCGGTATCGTTATAAACTTCAATTGCTCCATAAAGTTGACCGCCAATTTTAAGACCGCCTAGAATACCGATTGCTTTTGTAATTAGGTTTTCCATTAAAACACCCCTTCAGTTTTTTGAATTGATTTAGAATCAATTTCAATTTGAGAAAGATATCTACATGAAATCAAATTTTCCAAATTTCTCCATGTAATAGCTTCAGCATACGGAATAATTTGACCGGCTTTAATTTCCGCCGTTTTTCCTTTAATAATTCCTATAAAATCTTTTAATACTCTATAACCATACATAAATATCACCTATAAAATAGATTTCCGATGCTTATGCAGCACCAGAAAGGAAGTATCCAAGATCAGAACCAATAATCTTATTATCCCATGCGATTTCGCCCTCAATTCTATCGCATTTCTTAGTATCAATTCTCATCTTAGAAATTGCAATATTAGTACCAAAACCGGCATAATCCCAAACGAATTGATAACCGGCTGAAGGGGTAAGCATTCCCGGCGTTGGAGCTACATAGCAAAGAAGCGCATTCTTTCCAAAGACAAAATCATAAGCCCCGGTCGCGCCTTCTTTGTTTGTTGCCTTGATTGCTTTTGCAACTAAAACTCTTTCAACTCCGAAAAGTTTTGCCATTAGTTGCTCTGTGACAGGATCGGAAGAGCTATATTTAATTCTATCAACAAAATCCGGGTGTTGCTTTAGAGTTTCAAATAATTCATATCCAAGAAGTAATGTGTTAGGCTCAAATCCAGTATTCTTAATTACTGTATTCTTTCCAGTTGCAATAACGCCAATTGGATTCGATCCTGCGAAATTGCTAAACTTAGTAAAACCGACATCTCCAACGATATCAGTTCCCCATTTTCCAGTTGTGAAAAAGTCAGTTACAAATTGAAGTTCTTGCCGTAGCAACAGTTTAGTAGTTACAAGCTCAGAGGCATCTTTATCTAGATTGAAAACTGAAGCTGCATTCTTTCTAATCTGATCGCCTATATCTTTGTGATGTGCATATACATCAGCAAAGTAAGTGTCTGAAGAAAGAGTATAACTTGATCCTTCGGATTCGGTAGCATCTGCTCTCTTCCCGGCATCATCTCTAAACCAATCATTCTTAGTATAAGTTGCATATCTATCAGATTGTTTTTGAACGGTTACAGTCGGGAATACTTGACTTGCAACAAAGTTAGTTTGTAGTTGCCTATAAGCAACAGAAATATTAGTCAGTAGACTATCAAAATTTACATCATTTTGTGTTGGGTCCATAATAATCATCTCCAAAAATTATTAAATAATATTATTTTAAAATTGATTTATGCCTTTACCATAACAGGCAAAGTTAGAATAACAGAAATATATTCATTTTGCGCAGTACATGCCTGTAATGCAATAGCACCCGGATACTGAGTTGCAACAGCTACTTGCCCGGTTCCGTTATCGTGAGGCGCGAGAATAGCTCCCTCATCGCAAACAGCATCCATCTTTAGTTTGGATTGTCCAAATACCATAACATTGCCGACTTCTCCAACAACTTCAGGATCATTTTGAAGAATCCCCAAAGCTACATCAGTTACCGCCGTTATCGGAGTAAGTAAACCATCAGCATCGAGTTTAACCCAACAATACTGATAAGCTGACATATCAACAGATACCGGAACGGAAACACTAAATAAATCTTTTTCACTTGCCATAATAATCAACTCCTAAAATTAACTTTTTACTGTTCTAGTATGTTTTTGCGTATATTCATTATACAGATTGCCATGAGTTTTCAGAACAAAATCAAGAGCTTGAGAATAATTTACGGTTGGATTTGCAGTAATATATTCTTTCGCGAGCTTATCAATCTGCGAATATGCGTCTGTTGGAGCATCGCTTTCTTTACCAACCTCGATAAATAAACCACTCTTTTGAATTTGTGCATTTGCAGCTTTTAGTATAACTGTAAGTGCCTCATAAGTTTCCTTTCCTAGCTTTTCAAAACATTCCTTAATAATTGGTCCCACTATTTTAGAATCACCCATAACCGGGAAAGTTTCTTTTGCAATATCAATAAATTCCTTATTTAGTCGTGCAGTTCTTTCTGTATCTGCCTTTTTCATCGCATCCTTTGCAATTCTATCAGATACTTCTAATCTGGCATTTAGATCAGCAATAGTTCTTTCAAGTTTTTGTTCTTTAGATAAATTTGCTTCATTCTTTTCCTTCTCTAGTTTTTCAGCATCAGCTTTTTCCTTTGCTATTCTATCAGCTTCGATTGTTGCATCAGCATCAGCCTTTTCCTTTGCCAATCTTTCTGTTTCTATTTCAGCATCAGTTTTAACCATATCAACCACTCCATTTTTTTCTTTATCTATAAACCATAAAGTACCATTTCCATTCTCGCCTTTTCGACAAATAAATTTTTTATTATTTGCGCCATAAACAACAATAGAAATTTCTTCAATGATTATATTAGATAATAACATTGTACTTGGTGAAATTTTTATATCACCATTTTCTATTTGTGCATCATTAATTGGGGTTCTTTCCCCCCATCCACCAATAGAAAAACTATTCAATTCTTCATTCTTAATTTGTTTCCAGTATTCATCATTAAGAACTTTAACGGCAATTACCATAGAGCCTTTTATTACCATATTATTATTATCATAATATTGGTTTTCATCAGCTATATAACATTCAACTAATGAACAATCTTTTGCTAATTCCTGATGTCTATAACCAATAATTCGCGAATTTTGTATATAATCATAACATGCTTCCTTAATTGTATTCGCCAAAATAATATCATCCTGTAAATCAACAGTATCCGGCTCTAAAACAACCCCTTTAATAATTCTTTCCTCATCATATATTTTAAGAATGCGTGAATTAATAGTTTTATGCAAAACAATTTTTTCCGCCATAAAAAATACACTCCTATTATCGAGCTTGAATATATAGACTCACCTTTTGCAATCGATACCAGTATCCTTTATTTTGCTGCCAAATAAATAGTACATCTACATTGAGGATGCAATGGTGGACTTTCTGTAAAATGTGTTTCACTCATATACTTCAATCCCACATTTTTAAAATTGCTACCAATATCAACTTTTTGGTTTTTCATTTGGATGCATCTATCGCATAATCTATCATCTGGTGTTATCATCCAAGCTAAACAATACTTATTTTTATCAATTATGCCTCTGTCAACTTGATCTTTATACATTGCCAAATTTCCATAATTAGATGCACTCATAGATTCAGTTCTAGCAATAACTGTAGCTCTTTGCCTAATCATTATTTTTCTGCGATCTTCAACCATTTTTTCAATGACTTTCTCTGGATAACCATCTTTATATAATGCATTTTGGTAACTCATTAATGCGTTATATCGTCGTTCATCCAATCCAATAAATTTAGAAATACTTTGCGCAGCTTCTTTGTTTGTAAGTTCGCCCTTAAAACTTCTATTCAAAACTGAGGTTATCGCATCATAAGTTTCCTTATCAATATTTTTAATCTTTAGGCTTGCAAATTGATTAATATACCTAAATGAATAACTCATTTTTGGATCTGTATTAAACTTCATAATATTATTAGTCATTTGAGCAGATTTAAACGCCGTATCTCTAAAAGTTTTTTGCATTTTCATTAACTTTTCGGTTGTTAATTGCCAATTTAAAACTGCATGAACATTAGCCGCATTTCCAGTTATAACAGCATTCATTAACAACGTAGGATCAATAGATTTTCGTTGAAAATTCATAGCTCTTAAAAAATTAGCAGCAAATAAAGGAGCCGCTTTATCTGCAATTTCTAATATTTTTGTCCATAAATTTTTTGATGCTTTTAAATCAATTGGTATTTCTTCCACACAATCACCTCAAAAAATTAATGATTTATTTACTCTTTTGGTGGTTCTTCTTCCGGTTCTGTTGAGATACCATCTAAAATATCTTCTTCAGGTTCCGGTAAATTTGCAACCCTCATAAGTTTTTTAACTAACTCATTATTCGGGAATAGTGGTACTCCGCTAGAAGCTAAAGACTTAATATAATTGCCCAATTCAGTAAGATCTACTGATTCAATGTCTCCATGTTCAATTGTTGGCAATTCTTCCAGATTATCACCATTCAAAGTAAACAATTCTACAACAGCATCATTATTAAAAGTGTCTCTAATAATATCAAGAATTACCCCTAATGCAATAGCAAACAATGCAGTTTTATTTGAAGCTAACGCAAAACTTCCCACTTGTTGAGTTCCGAGCATTATAAATTCGGCCATTAATGTTTGAGCTATTCTAGTATGATATCTTTCAATAACTTTCCCTATATCTGTAGCTTGTGATGCATTGGGCAATCCAATCATTTGCAAATCATATTTCTTATGTCCTTTATCGTCATATTCCAACGGAAATAGCAAACCATCACTTTCATTCTTTTTCATATTTTCGATTG
>Ga0172381_10000302_pt1 | contig 60355 bp, 94 predicted proteins | sample Leawel6488metaG_FD_119754 | JGI IMG/M metagenome (GOLD analysis project Ga0172381, IMG submission 119754) | Leachate microbial communities from a municipal landfill in Southern Ontario, Canada - Leachate well 64-88 metaG | ecosystem: Engineered > Solid waste > Landfill > Unclassified | place... | reverse complement strand
TCTTTCAACTCCTAAATTCACAATCTCTATTGGAGTCTTGACACCACACTCTTGAAAGATGTCAACACCCCATTGAGAAGGATTCCAGACCTCATGAATATTATTCAACCTTGGAGGCCATGAGTCAGGTATCTTAGTTGTTTCAAACATTGTGTAGTTGATAACTATTTGGTCTTGCTTACCTCCTCTTGGCCCAATGTCTGCCATGGGTGGACAAAAGTACAGACATATATCTTGAACCTCAAAAGGCCTCTGACAAAGCTCCAATGCTCTAGGTGGCAGATAGTCTTCATTGGTATACTGTGCCCACACATGTATGGGATAGATATCAACACCAAGCTTATCAAGTCCAAGAAGTATCTGGCACCCAGCTTGACCATAGCCATCAGCAGCAATGTATGGAGCAATAAAGTTGATTGCTATTTTCTTATTCACTGACCCTCCTCAAATATCCATCAGGGTTAAAGGACACCAAATGTTTTGAACACAACTCTTTATCTATTCTAAAATCACTGTTGCTAGACAAGAAATTATGAATAGCTGCTGCTGGGCCTTCACCCTTTCCAACAACAGTCTCATTGATAGCAGTGCCAAGGTAACCATCTTCAACTATCAGGTAACCATCAAGTCTAACAAACTGTTGGTAAGCTTCCAATTCTTTAATGACATGAGTAGCAAAATGACTAGAGTCAAGAACAACAAGGCAGTCATCAGCTTTAACAATGGCTTTGATAAACTCAACAGTATCAGGGTCAGTACTACTTCCTTGAACTGTATGGACCAGTTTGTGTTTTTTTACAAGAGGTTCTACTTGCTCAAGATTTGTATCAATAGTAATTACCCTTCCCCATCCAATCAGGCTGCAGACATCAGCCATGAACAAAGCTGAACCTCCTTTGAATGTACCAGTCTCAATTATCCAAGTTGGCTCACAGCTAACAATAAGCTCCTGATAAATGAGCAAGTCAGATGGCATCTTCCATACAGGCACCCCTCTCCATGTAAGGTGCTTGTAACAGTTAGCTTGCCAATACTCCTTCAAGAAACTCATAATCTATCCTGTGATGTAATTGTGTCCAGAATTTAGACTCACACTATAGACATAGCTCAGAGCAGAAACATTGAATAGTTTTCCTTGCAATTCTGAATCAAGTGAATCCATATCCATACCACCAGCATAGTCACCTGCACCAAGACCATAAAGGATTCCATAAGGTATCATTTCAATCTCCTTTCTGCCAAATTATATCAGTCAATCTTGTATAGTCATTCTCTAGCATCCATTGAGCAATTGACCACCTCTCTTTCATATGGACTCCTATTTCACAGGATTCACTAAAAGGTGCCTGTATAAACATGTATCCTCCTGGCAGGAGAAGCTCAGAGAGGCCTTCTAAGACCAGTTTATAGTCAGGTATGTGTTCTAGGACATCCCTAAAAACCACAGCCTTATATGGGCCTTCACAGCCAACACAAGCTATATAGTCAAACCTTACACCACAGTAAGGAGCTACAATTGGAATGTCAAAGCCATACTTGCTGCACCTCCACCTAAAAAATTCTGATTCAAGTAAGTTGGTGTCAAAGTAAACTGGTTGTCTACTGTTGGTATATAGCCACAGAGAATCTGTGCCAATACCAGCCCCATAGTCCAATACCTTAGAGTCTTCTGGAATGTGAACCAGCTCATGCCATGGTGGATGCAATGCACACTCAAAAAAGAATTGCCTACAAACTCTATTGAAGAAGACAGTCTCAGATAGAGACTGGGGAGAAATAAAGCCAAACTCATCCCAAGTTTTTGAATTATCCTTCCTCCCAGGGTCAACAAGCACCATGGTCTCATCATAGCTCAGGCCTGTAAACTCTGACATATCTTTAACTAGAGTCTCTAATCCAAAATCAAATTGCACTTTCAACCTCTTTCCAGAACACATTAGGCACTTCATCCAGCATAGCTCTAACAGTATCTGTGTCTTCATTCCACCAAGGGTAAGAAGCTGCTCCTACTTTGTCACCAAGTACAACTTCACAACCACACAGTCTAGCCTCAGCAACAGCCCTACCATAAGGCTCTACCCAAACAGGAAAGTGAACAAACCTTCTAGCTGCAGAAAGTATCTGTAGCATCTCGTGGTTTGTCCTAGTGCCCTCATAGCAAGCATGAGGGTGCTTTAATATCTGCTGACAATAATCTCCACCATCTGTGTGTCCATAAATGTGAAGCTTAGTACCATGAGCTTTTGCCCAAGTGAGTGCATCTAAACAGCCTTTGTGTATGGTTACACTACCAATCCAAACTGTATCTTGATTCCTAGATTCAGATGGGACTAGGAGCTTTGTATCTATACACGATGGAATAAAGACAACATCATGAAACTCAATGTCTGGATGCTGTTTCTTGTAAGATTCAAAGTGAGCAGGACTGAGAAAGATATTAAGCACACTACCTTCCCACATAGCCTTTTTGTAAGTGGCATGAGAAGGCTCTACAAGGTTCCAGTAGTCATGTTCAAACCTTATCCTCTTCTGCTCAAGCATCCACTCTATTTGCTGACTACTAAAAAACTTAATGTTGTTGGTTATAAGTAGCTTGCCTGTGAGCTGACTTACATCCAAAAGAGTACCAGGAGTCACAACTTCATACTCCCAAGAACAATGGTTCAATAGAGTCTGGTTGGTTGCCTCTGCTCCACCTGTTGGATTGTTAACAAGTGTGTTATCTTGAGCCCATATTATCTTTGTCACCCTTGTACATCCTTTTTGATTGGATTGACTTGGCTTTTGGTACTGACTTAGGCTCTTCAACTTTTTCCTTTTTTACCAGAGGCTTTTTGCTACTGAGCTTGTCAAGGAATTGTTCTGACTCTTTCTTGTCCAATGGTGTAGGTACAGGTATTGGAGCAAAAGGAGGATACTTGTCAAATTCAGCCCATTTGAAGAATCCACAACGTGGACACTTTACTCCTTTATCAGTCCTGTTTTCTTTAGGCACTCTTTTTCTACATTGAGGACAAAAACTAGACTTCCTCACTTCACTGCCAACTGTAATTATCTTAGCCATTATCAGTCTCCTTTCTTGACTGGCTTGTACATTATTCCATGGTCTCCAGTGAATGGTGTTCTGTGATTCAACTCTCCTGATAGAAGCTGCTCTGGTACTCCATTTGGGAAGGCCTTACAAGTAGTAAAGTAAATTGATTTGTGCCTACAAGTAGCACAATCTGCAACCAACTTTATACTCTGTGTGTTTTCAGCTTTCATTATTTTACCAACTGTGCAATTACAACATTCATGGTCTCTGTACCTCCACCCATACCTCCAGGCACATATATCTCTTTCAGAACAATGTCAATTATTTTCAATTTGTGTCCACACCCAAATAACACTTCAAGCTGTGACTCAAATATTTCAGCTGTTTCACCAGTAGTAATGCTATTTGCAAACAATGCTGGCGTTCCTTCTGGAATTGAAATTTGAAGCAAATAACCATTTTCATAAAACATGGATGGAAAGCCTGCTGCCTGACCAGAATCAATACTTGTTGCCATCAAACCTGGATTGTCTAATGATGTCCCTATCATTTTGCCTATGTTAGCTATTTCACTATCAGAACACCCCAAACCTCTAAACAAAGTCATGTCATGAGGCAGCTTACCCATATCAACCAATTCTTCAATTCTTGAAAAAGCTGCTCTGGTTTCAGAATCCAGCATTCCCATAGTTTTATCATAACCATATTTGCTTATGCTTTCATTTATGTCAACATAATTAGAATTGCCAATATATCCTTCTTGATACTGGCCAATTAAACTTCTGTCAGCATCATTAAGTTTTGAGTAATACTCATCAAAGCCTTGTTTCATTTCACTATTTACTTTATCAAATTGGTCAAGTGTCATAGGTTTATCCAAATCAGATTCTTTTGACCAAGCTTCACAGGCACCACCATCAGCACCCATCTTGCAAAGCACTTGTGTGTAGTCAGCTGGCTTGGTCAAGTAATTGCTAGCAGACTTCTCCTCCATGGAAGCCAGACAAGCAGCTCTTATTGATTTTGCTTCACTTGTAGAAGGTAAGTCAAAGCAAAGACATTCAATATGAAACTGAGGTCTGTTATCTACATCGCTGATATGGACAGGTTTGTCTGAGACTTTGCTCTGACATATCTCACAAGCATCTGGAGCTACAGAGACATCTACATACTCAACTCCTAACTGAGCATACTCTGTATTCCTCCCAAGCTCTTGTGCCTTAGCAACTTGGTCATAAGCTACCACCTTAGCACTGCTAGCAAACTTAAGGTCAGCTTTATTGAACATTGTGATAAGGTCATTAGGACTGATGTTGCCTTCTAAAGCTTGCCTAGTAAGAGATTCTACTTCACCAAGATACTTTTTGCTGAACCCACTGATAAGGTCAACATTGCCTCTAACCAAACCATTGGCAAAAACTTTCTCAGGGTCACTCATGAAGCCTCTAAGACCAGGATACACACTGTCCATAACAGTGTGCTTACCTACCATGTATTGGTCTTTCACTATCCTTTCAGCTTCAACCCTAGCATCAGTTAAATATTTGTCTAAAGCTTTGAGCATATTCTCCTGCTGGGAAGGAGTCATGAAAGCTTCTCCACAGTTTCCTCCACAAGCTCTTTGGCCAAAGTCCTTACAGGCTTAAACATACTTATCAAGTTGTTAGCATACTCAGCTCTGGTATCTCTACCTATGGTGTTGGGGTCATGGTTGTGGTCACCAAGCTTTACATTGATGGCATTCTTGTAAATGGATTCTGCCACTTGAGCAGCCATTGTCTGACCACCGCGTTCAGGAGGAGCAACTGGAGCTTCCATAGCTCTCACAGGAGAGTCTATGCCATGCCTCTGACCAACCTGTGATTGGTCAAGCATACCATTCTCCCACATCCACATGTCATTGTTGAGAAGGATAGCCTCAGCCTGGGCAGTCTGGAGAAGATTGAGTGACTTGTTCTCTCCAAATACAAAGTCTATGTCACCAACATTAGTACCCCACAACCTATTCATCAGCCAGCAGCCTTGCTCTAGAATGTACTTGACAGCTGATGTAAAGTCCCCCATGCTTCTAAGCAAAAGCTCATAAGCAACACCAGCATAAGTCTCAGTGGTGCTGTAGCTCCTACCTTGTACTGATGGGAGTGAATGGAGGCCTGAAAAGCCTTGCTCTTCATTGAGCTTGAAGATGTCTGCTGCTCCTTGTACTCTCTCAGCAATAGAGAGGTTACCAATCTTGGTGTCATCAAAGTGCACAACACCACCTTCATTTACCATGTCTTTGATAAGAGTCTGGTAATTGGTAAGGAAATAATTGCACCTTGACATGTATTCCTGTGGAGTCTCATCTGGCATCTGTGGCAGCCTCTCAATGGTAACCTCCAGTATACCAAGCATACCAAGTTTCTTGGTGATAGACTTAAGGTTGTTTATCATCTCACGCTGTATGCTCAGAGGCTCTAAGGCTGCTATGAGAGGTGGTATCCCATAAGGGTTATTGTTGATGGTATAGACAGTCTGGTAATAGAAGGTAGTTGTGTTGAGCTTGATGAATCCAAACTTGTTAGCCTCTGTAGGTGCTGATGTCAGACTTGCTTTCTGATATGGATGCCAGTCATTCTTCTCTGTGTCCCAGAAAAACCTTATAGACTTGGGGTTAACAAAGGCAAAATCTACCACATCACTAATCTCTTTATTCACAACCCACTCACCACACATGGCTCCATACACAGCTGCTTGTCTGATTAGGTTATTGGCTATGCCATGGAAGCCACCCATCCTTGGTTTGATGGTTTTGTTCTTCTGCTTTATCCTGTCCCTGAAAGCTTGAGCATTAGACTCCTGAGCAGCATTGGCTAGAATCTTAAAGCCTGGGTTGGCTAGGTTCTTAATGTTGTCAACAGCCTGGTTAAAGTCAGGGTTGTACATAGCCAATAGCTCCACATAGTCATAAAGCTCAAAAGGAAGCTTGTTGGCCATTGGGGCATAGCTTTCTATGATGTAGTGTGAGTATGCCAGTAAGTCCTGGTCATCTTCTACAGATACCCTTTGAGGTGGCAGCTCCACTTTGACTTTAGGCTCTGGCTCTTTCTTCCTTCCCCACAATGCCATGATTCCTCCTTAGGCAACCTTTATTGGTTGAGGTACTATTCTCACCTGCTGTCTTATCATGTCTTCTGGTCTAAACTTGGAGAAGAAACAAAGAGCAGCATCACACCCATGGTCATTACCCTTCTTAATCTTCCCATGCTCTTTTCTCCAATTCCTCATCTGCTTAATAGTCACTATGTGTCTCATAGGTATCCTCACAAGGCCCATGTCAACCTTGGCATTCAAAGCTCCTGCAGCCAAATCCTTCTCTGTCTGGAAGTTGACCTCTTTTACCTGCATCCTGTACCTGACATCATTGGCTAAAGTAGCATTACAGTAAGGGTGAGATGAGTCAGCAGCAACCATGTTGGTGTGATACATTCTTCCAAAGCCTCTTACTACTTCATAAATGAAAGTCTCAGACTCCTGATGTGTGTAGTGTTCATCCTCCAGCAGAGCACAAATAGCTAGAGGCTGTTCTTGCCAAACCTGTACACAGCATTCACCTCTTAGTCCCCAGTCAATAGTGATAGTACAGTGGCCAGAAGCTGGAGGAAGGTCAGGCACAACACACACCTTGTTAAACTTTGTCATGTTCTTAACTACATGCCCAGCAGAAGAAGGTCTCAACCCCATCATTTCAACTTCAAACCAGTCTCTGTCAAACAGGCACTCCTTCCATGCCTGGAATATCTCCTCAACATTCATCCATCCTGCACTCAGTTTAGCCTTGCCTCCACAGTAAGCTTCATGTACAAGCTCGTCTTTTTCATAGATGTCTTCTCGAAAGTCCTTGTAGCAGGTAGAGCAGTCATAAGTGCAAGCCTTACAGATGTCAAAGCAGTCCCATTTGTAAAGCTTGTAACCCATGTCACCACAGTTGTCCACAAGAGTCTTAAAGGTACCATCCAAACGGTGGAAAGTAGAACCTCTCATTATTACAGATGGGTCAGCAGTGTTGACTGTAGGAATGGCAGACTTGACAATCTCCTCATCTGCCTCACATTCTTCATCAATAGTAAGGCCTCCACCTCTACCACCCATAGCTATTTCTTCACCTTTGCGCTTCTTGATGATGATACCACCAGCATGTGGTGACCTGGTAGAGGTAGAGGAGGCAGCTAGTACACTTATCCAAGCTCCATCCTTGTTCTCAGTGTAGCTCCTTAACACCTCGCCATAAAACTTCTTAAACTCATCACTGCTATTGATGTACTGAGTCATGTACTTGTAGACAGCTCTAGCCTGATACTCAGAGCCACCAAGGTTCAACCAGTCAAAGTTACGGATGAAATTCATGAACCATTCAATGTAACTGAACCCAAGGCTCTTACCACCACCACGTGGAGCTTGTACAGCAGCCCTAAATACCTTCAGGGTGCACACATCTTCAACCAACTCTCTCAAACCAGGCCCACTTGTGGGAACAGGCTTGGCTGGGAAGGTTAAACCAAACATGTCCCAAGCCAGCTCCACAGGCTTGTCCTTGTAATACTCTCTTACATTCTTATTGGTAGGGCTCACAACCTCTTCATAAGATTCTATTGAGTCCATCAATTCTTCATTAGTGTCAAAAAGTCCCAAGGCCCATTCCTTTTGCTGCAATTTTTGAACAAATGCTGCTAGGATTCACTGTACATAAAATGGAGGGTGCCCCCATCCCATTTTTAAACATTTTTTGTAGTAAAACTTGTGAGGGGTCAGGGTAATTGATGAAGCTTTTTGAACATTCTTTTGCTTGTTCTTCTGTCAATAACTTTTTAATTGCTTCATTGTTTGTGCTGTTATCTCTTATCTCAGTCCCTGGCAGGGTCAGGGATAGTGTTGGTATGTGAAGCTCTAAGAGCTTCTGTCCTCTAGGTCTGGGGTAAGGTATAGGCCTTACCTTTTCCTCTCCTCTCCACACTTCTCCTGTAGTCTCCTGTGGTATATAAGCCATAGGTATATGAGCCTGATTGCTGCCCTCACTACAATCATCCCCAATAAGTCTACCAATACAATGGCCATAGGTCTGGGCTGGATGTGCCACCCCTTCACCACCAATCTCCTCTGTCCCTTCCTCTATCATTCTCTGCCTTTCCCTTTCTCTTTCTTCTCTCTCTATCTACCTGTAATGTAAGTACATAGTAGCAGTCTCTATCTCTCTCCCTCTCCCCACCACAAGTTTGTTTTTTGCTAGAATGTTAAAGCCTCTGTCTTCCTTCCCTATTCCTTTTCCTACCCTGGGGATTTTTTTAATTGTACTCTGCATTCTGTCTTATCTTCTCTAGGGTTGTATCTTGTGAAGATGTGAAGCCTTCTACTTCTTCTTCCTCCACAACATCAAACATCTCTTGTATCTCTATCCTTACTTCAGGAGGTAGAGCTTCATACAGCTCTATTGCTATAGGGATGAACATATCAGCAAACCTCTTAAGGCTTAACCCAAGGTGGCTGAAAGCCTCTGTTAACTTTTGCATTATCTCTTCTGATTCTTCCAACTGATGTTACCTCCTTAACCTTTATAAAAGATACTTGATTAGAAAGTCTATCCTCTTTTACTTCCTCCACCCTGGGAGTTTTTTTGCAAGCCCTTCACCTACCCATGTGTGCTCCTAAGCTGTTTGCCTAGTATCTGCTTTGCTGATGCTCCTGACATAGTACCATGCTGTGAGCAGTAGTTGGTTGAGTTATATATGCTAAGCTTCTTCTTGCAGACAAGGCACCTCCTGTTAGGTAGAGATGTCTTTGACTTAGGCTGACTGTACTCTTTTTCTCTAGGCATTTAGCTCCTTGAGCTTTGGGCCTTCTCTTAACTGTCTTGCCTCTTCCAACCTAACTGCCAACTCTTGCCTACACCTTGGACAGTCTTTGACAACTATGTTAAGCATCTCAAGGATAACCTGCTGGACTTGATAAGCCTGCTCAGTCTTATTGATAACCTCTATCCTGGTATCAGTTAGCCTTTGTAGTTTGGCTATGTCCATGATAGCATCTTTGATTGTTCTCAGGGCAGCAACCTTAGCATTCTCATTCAGAGTTTTGTCAGCAGCATTCCATGACTCTCTTATTACTTCCTCCAGCTGTTCAACTCTCTCCAATGTGTGCTGCACTATGTTGTTGAGATAATTGGGGTCACTGTAGACTGCTTCCTCTTTTCTTTCTTCCCACTCTCTACGATAGCTTGCTATTGTCTCTGGAGTTACATCAATCTTCCTAGCAATGTCAGCATTCTTCCATTCTCTGGCAAACATGTCAAAGGCAAGCTCTTTTCTCTCACTGTAACTTAGCTTTGACTTGGTTAGACCTCTTGGCATGATACTCCTTAACTTTCTCTAAACCTAAACACAGAAGCTGATATCAACTTCTTGCTTTCTTCCTCCTACAGTTTCCCCACAGTTTCCTTTTCATTTAGGCAACCCTCATGTTGGTAGATGGTTGGAGCCTCTGAGATATTATACTGGGTTGGTTAAAAGTCTTTGGCAGCAAACCAAAGACTTTCTCTTGACCTGAAGCAGGTCAAGCTCTAAACAGGGATTCTAATAGGTATTGGAATCAGGATTAGTCAATAACCCCATAAACATACCTTAGAGACCAGGAGAGGCACCTAGAAGGCCAGAGATATCAGTCTACATAGTTTTACCCACACACTGTGGTTTTATCAGCTTAGACAGCCTCTCCTGGCTTCACTCCCCAACTATCAGCCCCAGATACCCTACTTCACACAGGATTCAGCTGTTAGGAGAGGCCCAGAGAGGCTTTCTAAGAGGAGAGGAGCTTAACCTTGATAGATACTACCATACCAAATGAAAGAGGCCTCCAGATTAAGCCTGAAGGCCTCTACAGTAGCTCTAGCTGAATAGCTTTGGCAAAGAACCTATGGTCAGTCAGTTTTTGTCTGCTTGGATGTTCATCTCTTCAAGCAGAGCTTCTTCCAAAACTAGGAGGTGGTGAACAAAGCACTTACCTTCAGGGCAAGGCCTCTCTCCTATTCTCTCGACAGTCACAACAGTATTGTTAATCCAACTCTCTAAGCCTTCCTCTGCCTTGGTGTCATCTGGAGGAGGAGATATCACCAACTGTACCTTCTCCACATTCCTGTTCTTGAACAAGTACAGAAGCTCCCTGTACTGAAAGAAAAGGTGAACAAGGCACATCTCTTTAACTACCTCTTTCTTTCCTTCCTCCACCAATGTCAACCTTATAGCATCCATGCTATTCTCCCTTCCTCTCTACACCTGTACTTGTAAAGCCACCTGCCCTATTGTTCCAATACATAGACTCTTGAGCACACACATCACTTGAGGTTGACAGCATCTCAAAGGACACACCAGGATTAGCCTGAAGCATAGACTCAGGACTGCTGATAAATGTATCCATGTCCAGAGTTATCCTTTGGTGTGGAGCTACTTTGAAAGCATTTGTCTGATAGTATACAGAGTCTCCCATGGCTCTGATTATAACAGAGGCCTCTTTGTCCCCAGCATTACATATTGCCATCCAGGTTTCAAAGCCATACCCCATACACCCTTCTGGGAATATCTGTACCTTGGCTACTTTGAAATCAGATGGTACCCATGATGGTATATTTGACCCCCATGGGCCTATGACTACTTCTGGTTTGTTGTCAATACCTCCCAACAGCTGTGATGCCAGAAGAAGTAGAAAGCAAACAGTGACTACCATTACAGTTATCCATCTCTTCATGGCTCCTCCTTCCTGTTCACAATAACAGATGGACTGCTGTTATCACAACCTGTGCTGCTTAGAATAGGAGACTCCCATCTGTCATTGTTTCCAAAAATGACCTCAACACTATAACCCTCTACACACATCTTACACACAGCACCTCCTTCCTCATCTTGAACAATCACAAAAGCATTAGCATTCTGGGCCTTTACCTGCTTATATGAATTGCCACTAAACACAACCATTGTTAATGCCATATCAACTCACCTTCTTTCCTTCCATCATCCTTATCCACTTTAGTATTTCAGCTACACCTTGTGAGATTAAATCCACCCTTGGATACAGCCCCATGTCAGTGTGCACTTTTTCTAACTTCTTGATTAACTCAAGGGGTGGAGCTTCATACTTTTCTTTTGCCATATCATTCCACCTTCTTTATCAGTCCATCTTCCATGGTCACAGTGGCATACCAATTCCTTTTGGTATAAGGGTCAGGCCCAACTACAGGAAAGGTTCCATTGTCCTTGTACTCTGGCCCAAAGGCTGAAGTCTCAATATAATCCAGAGGCTTACCAATTGATTCCTTCAAGGCCTTCTTTGTCTTATAACTTGCTCCCATCATCTTACTTCCTCCTTTGCCAGAACCCTAGGATAAAACACTTTTACCTTAGTCTCTTACAGGTTATCCATTCATCATAATCTCTGCCACAATCAAAACAGAATAGAATACCTGCTTCATCAGTTGTCCAAAGGTGTCTTCCTCTAAAACAGTTAAACAGTCTTCTCCCTATATGCTTAAACTTAAACCTCAAATCTCTCATTTTATTTCCTCCTTCTGTGAAGCTGAATGCACAGGCAAGACATCAAAAACCAGGCCTCATCCCAACAATCCTTCTGTTCATCACTCATGCACTTAAACATCCAATCTTCAATCCATTCTGATAAAGTTACTAACCATTGAAGTATTGATGACCTCATTTCTCCTTCTCCTTTCTTTCCATCACAATATCTTCCCAGGCATAACAGAGACCTTCACTTGAATCAAGAGCACAAGCAACTTGACTCTCTCTTTTCTCTGGTTCTTCTTTGATATATCTTTTTGTAATGAAACCTCCTTGCTTTGGTGTCTCAGCTTTCTTGCCAAACACCCTGTAAGGACAAGAGATAAACTCTCCTCTTGTCACATCTCCTTGAATTGGGCACCTGAATCTCTTACCAGGCTGTAGTTGATAGCCTTCTTTGATTGTGGCTGCTCTTATTGGCTGAGTCCTACTTTCTATCTCTTCCATTTCAGATACCTCCATCATCATGGTTAATGCCCAAAGCAATTTAGATTCACTTATTGATAGATTGCCAGCCACTAACCTATTCCAAAGCACATTTACATAGCAGACTTTCTCCATTGTGTTCCACCCTTCTATCATTAGTATGGCCAAGCATCACATTGGATTAAGTCTAAGGCCATCATGAAGATTAGAAACTGTGTGTTCTGTATGGTCATGGAATAAAACCAACTTAACCAATTCAGAAATGCCCAAAACTCTCTCTGCTCATTGACCTCTAGTTTCATCTCTTTTCTCCTTTTCATTCTTCTCTTCATCCCAAGTGAGACTCTGGTGCTGTATTTTGAGGTTTGGATAAAATCCTTTGACTATAGCCTCACAGCTTTCTTGAATAGAATGCAGAAGCTTATAGCTATCCAAAAACTCATCAACAGGCAGGTCAACCCTTATTTCCAAATGGGAACCTGCTCCATAACTTATTGCACTAGCTACTCTTGCTTTCTTAAAATTTGCCATTTTGTCCTCCTTAACTATCTCACTACCAGGGAAAGCCACCAAAGCTCTAACAACTGCTTCTGTTGCTACTTTACTCATACCATACCTCCTCGCTTGTTCTTTATCTTTCTCATAACCTTCTTGCTTGGTCTAATAGTCTCTCTGACTTTTTTCTTCTCCAGTCTGGTACCACACACTGGACAATGCCAAGTTGTATAATGACCATCAACTGTGGCAAGAACCATCACAGCTATTTTTCTACCAGCTCCATCTGTTCTCTTTGCTTTCTTCCACCCAAGCCTCTTATATTCAATGGGTTGACCAGCTTTCCTCTTACACCCTTTTGGACACACAAGCTTTGTAATCATTTTTGTAGCCACACTCTCCTCCTTTAACATTTGGGGTGAGCCTTCCTAAGACCCACCCCACCATCAGGTGTCCTATTCTACTGGGTTTACTATTCTTCCCTTGTCCTGATACTTACTAGACCTTCCAAAGGTAGCTGTCCATCAAAAGTAATGGTTATTGGTTCACTTATATTGACCTCAACCTCATTACTCTGATGGTACAACTGCTGAGCTTGTAAACTCAAAATCTCAGCAAGCTTGCACACCATATGGTATCTCGTACCAACACCAGGCTGAAAGAATGGGCACTCATCTTTGACACAAGCTAGCATAGAACCTCCAGCCATCAAAGCCAAAGGACACATCTTACCATTCCAATCACCCATTTTATACACCACCCTTCTTAATGTCATCATCTAGAGCCTGTCCATACTCTTCCAACTCTTCAAATACACTTCTCAAATCCTCAAGGCTGCTAGTTGTGCTGCTAAGGCAATCAGCTATGTCAACATAGTTTGGCTTATCATACTCAGCATTAACCTTGATGTCATTAATGTCATATATGATACTCTCACAAAGACCAATGACCTTATCCTTATCCATGACTCCTCCTTAATGTGAAGAAGGGGCAGACTTACTAACTGCCCCTTCCACTTACCTCTTGATACCACTAGGTTACTTCTTGGCCTTGGCTGCTTTCTTGACTGTCTTCTTAGCAGCTGGCTTCTTTGTAGGCTTGGCTGCTTTCTTGACTACCTTCTTAGCAGTTGCCTTCTTAGCAGCTGGCTCCTTGCTGAGTCTGTCTATTATCTTGCCATACTGAAGCTGCCTTCCAACCATGGGCAGGTCATAGTTGTCCTCCTTATACTGGGAGAAAAACTTGAAGGTCTCTGACCCTTTGAGGCTTGTGAAAAGAACCTTGTGAGAGGTATAGGTGTCATCCTTGTACAGCCTTACTTCCCAGCCACCTATTGTCTCTGCCCTCATAAGCTTCTTACCATCAGGAAGCGAATGGTGGTTGGTTATCTTGACAATGTAGTTGTCAGCATCAGTAAGGAACTTCCACCTAGCATCCCAACGCTGCTGCTGAGTCAGACCATCATTCTTCTTAGTGGTTACTTTCTTGGTGGTGACTGCCTTCTTGGTAGATGCCTTCTTAGTTGTCACTTTCTTACCTCCTGTGGTTGCCTTCTTGCTGCTGCTCTTGGTTGCTGCTTTCTTTGCCATCTTCCTGTCTCCTTTCTTTGTGACTTCAAGATAGAAGTCTTTGACCCAATGACTATCCCCATTTGGGAAGTCTATCACAATCCAAATCAAACCAGACTTCATAACCAGTGTATTGGTTACAGCACCTTCCTTTCCTATCAAAGCAGCAGACCTATGATAGGTCTGCTTCACCTTTACTTTGTCTCCAATTTCAATCATACCATTCACATCTCTCCTTTCTAGGCATACACATACCAGCCTTTGTAATTGGCAGTGTCCCTGAACTCCTTATAGACCTTATCTGCCTCAGCTACCTTGGCACCATCTATCACAATGTTGTAAGCCTTCTTAGCTGTACCTTCTGTATAGTGCCTTACCTCAAAGCTGCCATCTGCCATCTTGACAAAGATAAGCTCTGAACCATCAGCAAAATGTGTGTGCTTCTTAACCTTGACTACACCCTTAGTTGCCTTCACAAACTTTGCCCACCTCTCTGTGTACCTCTCAAACTGAGTCATGTTCTTGACTCCTTTCTTGGAAGCATTGCTCTTGCTCTGTACCTTGCTGCTTGCTGCCTTCATGTTCCTCTCTCCTTTACTTGATACTACCTTTGTGCCCTTGGTTCCTGACTTTGCTGCCATCTCATTCTCCTTTCAAACTATGCTCTTGGGAGGTATGTACTCAAGATGGGCTTCATACAGGTCAGCAACCTTACCATTCTGAAGCCTTACCTTTGCCCAGGCTCCATCATGCCTACCAGGCCTTGTCTCCAAAACCTTACCATACATACCAGCTATGCTCTTAAGTGTGGAGTTGCTTTTGACTATGACTGTGTCATTGGGAGAGAGTTTGTGAAGCCTCTTGTACTTGAACCCACCAGTCCCAAAGTACAACTTGTACTCCTTCTCATTAACAATAGCTCCATGAACATGAACATGCTCATCACACAAAAGCCTTACAAACCCATCATCCTTACCCTTTAACTGCTCAGCAGTGGCAGTGGTTGTGGCCTCATTGTTACAGTAGTCACACTTCATATCACTTCTCTCCTTTCTTCTTCCACACCATTGGTGTGAAGCTCAACTTGACTTTCCTTCCAGCCTTAACCTCAACCTCAATCCTCTTAAGCTCAGCAAGCTCCATGTCCATGTAAGTTAGACCATCAAGCAAACCTGACTTAAACTTTCTATCAATCCTATCTTTAAGCTGCTCCTTGTCTTTATTGATTTTAGCAAGCTTGTCTTTCTTGCTCAAGGTGTCCCAGTCTCCTGTCAGATTCAAGTGAGTGTGTACAGACTCCTCAGGACTCTTCACTTAACTACCTCCTTCATTTCATTCTAACAGCATACCTAAATGGCTCTGTTCTGAATTGATGACCACAACCTTTGCAGCAAACTGATGTTCTCATCTCAGAAATATCATGGGCTGTAAAAACCACCATACCTTCACCAGAAGTATCAAGCTTACCATCACCTATCAAGACCTGAGTTATTTGAACATACAGTGCATCTGATGAATCAGTCAGATTCTTCTTACAGTTAGGACATTGCTCCATCACCTTACATCATCTCCTTGTAATCTGTGAAGCTTGCTGTCTTGATTGTTATGTCAACTAGTGTTGGCTCTGTCCTGTCCTCTACCTCTATGATGACTGCTCCATTCTTTGTGTTGTAAGTCTCACCCTTCCTTCCATACTTGATTGGGCCAGCATGCCTGTAAGCTTTCTCCATTGGGTTGACAACATCCCAAAAGAAAAGGCCTCTCACAGTCATGTAGAACCTTTGAGTGTTCTCATCTGAGTCATCATAGCTGGAAGAGATTTGACCTCCCTGCTTTTCCACCATCTTGGTTATCTTCTGAATTGTCTGGCTCAGCTTTGTAGGATGTGTGTTTGCTATTCTTGAACCCTTCATGACCTTCCTCCTTTATCTGCTTCAACCTTTTTCTTACAACAATCACCAACCAAACCAGGTCTAAGACTTCCATACCAGATTTGGTAAGCTGACTTGTTAAGCTTTCTGCCACAGATAAAACAGCTAACATTTTTACCAATTCTCACCTTCTTACCAACAGCCATATTAGTACCAAGTGGCCCTTTCATTTTGGTCTCCTTTTTCATTCTTGCTAAGGTCTAGCTGTCTAATTCTGATTCTGTATCTTTACTGCTTGCCTTACCATTTCATCTGTACCATCTACCGGGCCACCTGCAAACTTCCAGAATTTCCACTCGCTCTTTTCAATGTCCCAGACAAACCATACTTCCATCAGATTCAGTGCCTGATTCTTGCTTCTCAGATGCATCCAAACTTCCTCTGCCAAAGTCCCATCCTCTGTTCTCCAAGTCCTTTTTACCTCATTCATTTCAATCTCCTTTCTATTTGAGCTTCCTCATCAGCCCCAGTAGCTCATCCCTGGAGGAGAGAAGGACATTCACCTGTCCTTCCCTTTCGGATTCTTTGCCAGTGTTTGAGACTTCCATCTCCACACTTCAGCTATTCAGCTTTCAAGCTACCTTGGCCAGACTTTGGTTCCAGCTGGCCAGCACCAGAAGAGATTGAGCTTGGTACTCGTGCCCTTCTACCTTAGCTGGCACACTCGTGGCTTTTTTGGATTTGGGGTGAAATTGGCCTATATATATTAGAGTAGTTATAAGCACTAAAACACCAAAAAAGCCATCTATCAACACAAAAACTGTCATTTAAGCACTGTGGTCAGCAGAGAAGTCCTTTTTCACAGTTTTCTTACAATTTTTACATTCTGCAAATTTTTTTTTGTTCTATTTTTCCCATGCATTAACACATTCCTTTAACCACCCTTAAAAAATTGGTCTGTTTTTTGTGGCTATGAAAGGAAAAAAATTTTTTCACCACCCATAAAACACCAATTTTTCCCTATTTAATCATAAAAATTGGTACTTCAGATTTTGCTACTACTGCTTGTGTGTATTTCTGTGTTAATAGATGGCTTTTTGATAACACCATTTTGTGTTTTCCCCTATTTAATCACAAATCCATTTTCACCAATTTTCAAATTATAGATGATTTTGGCTAAGAATCTTATCTAAAACAAGATTTTTCAACAGCAGTTAAAAACACCATTTTTTATAATCACAAGTAGTAAGTAGAATTAACCCTTTAATACATGGAGAAAATTGCTGTTAGGATTACCTAACAATTTTTCACCCTTTAATAGATGGCTTTTTTGGAACACACCTCAAAATATCCTGATGATAGATGGCTTTATCTGCTTAATAAGAAAACAGTCCAAAAATGGACTCTCAAAAAAACATGTTAATAGATGGCTTTTTTGGTGTTCAAAAAAAATCCTTTAATAGAGCCTTGCATTTTAACAGTACTAGCAAAAAAGCCATCTATCAGCACAAAAACAAAAGTGATAGGGTGTGAATTTTCATCCACAGTTTTCACACCCTATCACCTGTTTTACTTACTTAGCTTTTATTTCTACTTCACCAATCTCCTTTCTGCTAGCACTTTCCATTCTGGGATTTATTGCCCTGATATAGAATGGATAAGGCCTGTTACATTGGCAGCATACTCCTCTTGATTGGTCTCACAATAAGCCGGAGGCTTTTCTATATCATAGCCAGTCTGCCATGGAGCCCATGATGGATGCTTGAGCATGTTATCAAACCAAAAGGTTATTGCATCCTCCCAACTATTAAAGTTATGACCAAGCATTCCCCAAGCATTATAGCTTCCACAATTGGCAACACCACTACAGCTCTCAGCACATCCAACAGCTACACAGAGATAAGCATTGACACCAGTCCTATCAGCTTCATGCACTATCCACTCAGCACAATCAGCATAAGGACTTCCCTGTTCACTAGTCAACCAATCATGTATCCTAGTGACCCTCTCTACTCTTGCCATCTCTGCATCCCTAATAGCTTTCTGTCTCTCTAGCTCTGCCACAACCCAAGACCATTTATCGTGCTCTAACCTGTTCATGTACTCAGGGTCATTAGGATTGAGACCATTGCTATCAAGCTCTGTATTCTCAGCACCTCCTGAAAGCTTAAGTGCCATCTGCTGCTTAGCTCTAGCTTGTCTCTCTCCTTCTTCCTCAATAACTTTTGCATCTATGAATGTGTAATCTCTTGCAACACACTGTGACACAAAAGCTGCTCTTGATATGGCATCTGAGATTTGCTTGAAAGACTTGACTAGACTAATGTGCTTAGCAGTGACTGACTTCTTTGCCTTTACTGGTAGGGTATCTGAATTTACCAAAGCTACAACAAGAGCTACAAAAGCTATAGCTATTACAGCATACCCCACTAGATTCCAATACCATTTTACCATTTCCTCTTTCTTGGCTTTCTCACCTTGCATACATCTCCTTCCCTATACCTACAAAGGATATGAAGTTGTGTGTTCAATACTATCACCTCCCATCACTTTATTAATCCTTCTCTTAACAATATCTTTCTTACTGTACCAGGTACTGAACCAATCCTCCTTGCTATCTCACTTTGAGTAAGACCTTCCTCAGAATACAATTTCCTAACCAAATCATAATCATACTTCCTACCTCTACCTGACTCCCTATTCTTGTTAACAGTCAACTCTTTGTGTGCTAACTTTCTATATGTATTGGACTCCACAACTTCCAAAAGATGTTTGCTAATACTAGAAGGTCTTGCAGTGGCATTGCTAACAGGCATATTAGCAACCAATGTCAGCACATACTTAAGGTCACTAAGCTCATCCTCATTTAAACTAACTAGAACATTATCCACCCATCTCACCCCAACCATACTTGGCTACACAAAGAGCATCATAGATGTCCTGCTCACAATCACCCTCTATATTGAACATCAGCAATGACCTTGCAGCTATATCATCCTTAGAAGCATTACCATTGCCAAGCACTTCTTTCTTCCAAGTCTTATTGTGTACACCTTCTGGGAAAAGATTGAAACCTATACAAGCCAAAACCACACTGGCATAGATACAAGATAGCTGCATGTGAACCTTCTGATTCTGCACATACACTGGCTCTTCAATAAATACCTTAAGCTGTTTGCCTTCTACTCTTTTTTCCATGAGCCATTGCTCCATACAGTTATAAGCTCCGGCCATCTGCTGGTTAAGATTATTGCCAGTCAACCTATAGATATGGTGGTCAACTTTCTTTGTACCACCATAGCACCCTATGGCTATAGCTTTGGTGCTAGTATCTATCCCTACAGCTATCACCTGATTTTCTCCTCTCTACCTTGTCCACTAGAGGCTCTTAGAGCCTGTCTAAGCCTACAGAATACCCTGGTTAATAGTAAAGCCCACACCTTTTCCTGATGAGCCTCTAGGTGCCTCTCCTAAATCCAGAGGAGCTTTCAGCCACTTCACCCCGTTACCCTTTCTAGCTCAGTGATAAGCTTCAGCCTTATGTCCTCTGCCTCATCTTCATACTGACCAGTGTAGGAGACTAGAGCCTGGTTGACTATGCCCCAATGCTTACCTGATAGAAGTATAGCAACAGGATACATAAAGGTGTCAGATAGAATCATCACAGGCCCATCAAGTGTACCCTTTTCAACTTGTATTCCCATCTCATTCTCCTCTCTATTCTCTCCACCAATCAACCAATATCCACAGCCCTAAAAGGATACCCCAAGCTACACTTGGAATTATCCACCAATCAGGTGCAGTGTGAGTACCATGCCTAATAAATATGGCACAGGTAAGACCCAACCAGGCTCCAATCCCAACCACACACTTAGCAATTGAACAGACAACCTTGTGATACATTCTTTACCTCCCAAAAAGCCTTTGTAAAAAGCCTCTTACACCTTTGTTATAAATCCTTTCATTGACAACCATACCATTCATACTTATGTACCTATATCCTGTTGGCTTTCTTTCTAAACAGCCCCAACTATTCATCAGCTCCATATAACTCATGGTCTCATTGTATCTGTCAGCTTTCATTCTTATCACACTCACCTTGTTCCAAGGAGCACCAAACAGCCTTATCTCTACCCACATTGGCTTATCCATTACTTACCTCCAGCATACATATTGGTCTTGTGCTCATCCTGCATCCTTGATATCTCCCTGCTCACAGTATCCCAGTGACCAGAGTAAATTTCAAAGAGGCCTTCATACATTATGAGTTTTGCTTCTAGGGATGCCTCCTTTTTTGCCAAAGCACCTATGTTAACATTGTCCTCCATGGCTTGAGCCTCCATGCTGTCCTTAAGTCTTTTCTTCTCAGAGGCTTTCTCAATCCTGTTCACCTCTTTCTTGAGCAGAAGATTCTTACCATTGACCGTATTCTTAAATTCAATCTTAGTTACTTTGGCAAGCCATGCCACATATCCTTTCAGAGCCTCATACTTGAACAAGAGCTTACCAAGCTCACTAAACTCCATATCATTGGTGCTGGGAAAAACATCCTCTTCATCCAGACCATCAATGGCTTTTGGTATAGGCACTCCTTGCTGCCTTACTTCCTCCATAGCTTCATCCAGAGTCTGTCTGGTTGTCCAGACTTCTCTCTCAGGCTTTTTCTTTCCACTAGGTTTCTTACCAGCTGGTTTCTTTGGTGCCACTTTCTCCTCCTCTTCATCATCAAAGATAACATCACAAATGTGCCATGGTCTTGTCTTTTTCTTATTCCTTGTTACCTCCTCTTTGTAGAACCCATCTACCTCTGCTATGGTCTTTTGTGGAGGCCTGATATGACCCTTGGCTTTACAGTAACCAAAAGCATAATTATTAAACTTGCTTGGCTGCCACACAGGGCATTCACTGCACTTCATTACTCAGTCTCCATAAGGATAATACACACCATCCAGATAATAGTGGTGCAGACCATGTTCATCTCTAAACCATATGACCAAATTACTTGGACTGTTGTTAAGACTATTCCCATCAGCATGGTGAACAACTTCATCCTTGAGTAACCTTCTACCATACTTCTTCTCAGCAATAATCCTGTGAACATCCTTCCACCCATTCTTTGTCTTGACTCTCCAATACCATGTACCATGACCATTACTGTGGAGCCTATAGGTACCAATGCTCAAACCTTTACCCATTGCTGTTTTCCATCAGCTCTTGCCAACACACCATGTTCTAGTATTTCACCATAACTGCTATGCTCATACCATCCCTTACCACACACACTACAAATCTTGCCAGGCCCAGTACCTATCTTCCTTAGTTTTGTAGCTTCTTTCTCTGCCTTCTTCCAAGTCTTAAATTTCTTTCTATCTGGCCACTCAATCCAATTTTTACTGCTCACCTGTCCAACCTCCTAACAAATGTACAATCCCCTGGTCTTGTCCAGAATGAAGTCCTGCAGAAAATACCATCCACATAGCCTTCTGTTCTAAATTCAGGCCATGATTTGAGAGCATTAATAGCCAAGCCATACCTATCAACCCTCTCAGAATTATCAAGCACCAAAAGTCCTCCAGGCTTAAGCTTAGTCATAGCTATAAATAGACACCCAACTCTAGCTCTACCATCTACAATAACATAATCCAATGAACCATCTGTCAACACATCAGCAAAATTGACATAGCTCCTATAACACCTAGCTCTATCAGACACACCTTTATAAAAACATGGCTCAGTTGAATTACAATCCTTGTCAGGTGGAAAGAATCTTACCTTTGCTTGAGCATCCATAATATCTTCATGAGCAAGCCACTGGTTGACCCTAACAAACCAAGTGTTATCAGATTCAACACTCCACAGTGCTGATGACTTTTTAGCCAACCAAACTGTTGAAGTACCACTGCCCCATTCCAATCCTACACTGCCACCCTTTATCAGCCTATCCATCTCAGCAACAGCTTCTAAGCTCATCCTTGGTTTCATGTTCACAATTACCTCCTACTCCAACACTCATCTTTGTAGTCACACTTCAGACAAGCTTTGGCAGTCATACCCTTATAAGGTCTGACAACTAACCTGCTATCATTGATAGCCTTCTGAACCCTCTTAAATTTCTTAATGGTATCATCAAATAATGCTTTGTCAAAACTTACTGGTACTGGGTGTATCTCTTGTGTGTTCTTATTCTCATAGATGAAGACACCATCAGGTATCTTAAGACCATAACTATAGAGGTTCCATTGCACCTTATGGTCTAATGACCCCTTCTCTTTCACAAACTTGACATACATAAAACTATTGCAAGATTTAATCTCAACAATAAGTTTCTTCTTTATCTGGACTATACTGTCAGCACTGCCAACTACTGTTATGGATGGGGCTGGTGTCTTGACTGTATACTTCATCTTTTTCTCATTCTCAATTACAATACCCATCTCTGTGAAATACTTTTGTATCCTTTCATGCACTCCTGTACCATTGTCAAATATCCTCATGGTCTGTGCACTGAAAGGCCTTCTAGAATAACCCTGTAGATAATATTGGATATATCTCTGGCACCTTGAAGCCATACTAGGATGAAAGCAACCATCAGGCTTTCTCATCTGCTGCTTTGTTTCCAAATGCATATCTAACATAGCCAAGATGTTAGTCTCATCCTGTAGATTTGCCAGCAAATCCTTTATAGCCACTTACCCCACAACCTTTCTGCCAGCCTTACTATTGCTTCACCAATCATCCAACCTATAGGAATAGCTAGACACATTAGAAATAACTGCCAAAATTTCATTGTTACCATACTATGTTTCCTCCTCCCATAGTCCACAGACATCCTCTTCAGGGTCATCACCTTTGCATTCCTTTTTTGAAGCACAGTGTACACAATCAAACTTACCATCTCTTATAGCATTTATCCACTTAACACCTTTCTCTGTTAAACAACACCTTTCTTCAAGCTTACATTCAAATTCTTCTTGAAGCACATCTGGTACAATGTGCCTTACAGGACAAGTGTGCACTTCAATTCCTCTACTACACTTCCAGCTCATGGTGCCTCCTTTAACAAAACTCTCTCATCAATTACTCCCTTCAATAAGCCTCAGCTCTGCATCTCCAACTACAGTCTTAACACACTTGAAAGCTACAGTTTCATCCTTACCCAAAGTCTTTGCCCAAAAGCCATACCTGAATAGAGTACCACATTTAGGACAGTTAATAGTCCAAGTATATTTGCACCAGCTATTACCACATGTTTTAATTTTGGACTGCCTTTCTGTTAATAAAACAATAGCTATAACTGACCCCACCACAGTGCTTACAAACCCTATACCAAAACCCAACCAGAACATCACAACCTCCTACAGATTGTAGCTTCTATCTCATCCTTGATAGCCTGCTCAACTAGGTCAGGCCTCTTTAGTATCTCATCATCCACAAAGTGAATAACCCTAATGCTATATCTGTCAATAAGCTTCACATCCCTTTTTCTATCTCTCCTTTTATTGTGCCAGACTGAACCATTAGCCTCTATGGCAATCCTAAATTCTGGGAGATAAAAATCAACAATGTAAGGATAGAATTCACATTGCTCATAATACTTGTACCCCAGCTTAGTCAGTATATTGCTAACAGCCTTCTCTATGTCTGTCATCATCCTGCCTCTCCACCAGAAGCATCAAGAGCTTCAGCATAGGACACTGCTACACCAGCTAAGTCTATCAACTGCTTTCTTAGATAAGAAGAATCATCAGCATGATAACACTTATTGTATTCTCTTTCCAATACCTCTCCCCATCCATATACTTCTTTCAGCTTGTCTGGTTCTGTGTTGCTACCCCATATACTTTCTTGCTCAATAACTTTTTCCTTAACCTCATCAATTATTGATACCTTCACAACTTCCACCCCACTTGTTTTTTCAATTCTTCTACAATGTGTACAGCTATATGGTGATACTCATCTATATCCAGTAGAATCAAGTAAACAGATTGCCAATCTTCTTTAGGCATACTAAGAAAAATCTTCACATCTTTGGCCATACTCATTCCTCCTCTCCCACACCCATGCTTCCCTTCTCAATTAACTCAACAGCCTTGCTGTATGGTATAACTCCAGCACCTGTAGCAAAGCCCACACAGAACAGAATCAGAAAACCATACTCTTGGTCACTCATTCCTTCTCCCCCAATGCTCTTGTTAGTCTACCAAGCTTATCCTTAATCTTCACCTTTGCCACATCAACAGGATAAGACAGGTGGTGAATCTGGTCAAGATGAAACAGTAAATCATTCCACTGCTTACCTGTCAAATTGAGCTGTATTGTATATCTCTTTCTAGGATTAAGATTCACCTTTTTAACATCTCCTTTACCAATAGGTTTGCATTGTTTTCAATCCAAAGGCAAGCACATACATCTGAACACACATCAACTACCTTTATGTCACCCTTATTCTGTCCAGTTAACTCAACATGAATAGCAAATCTAATAGAGCCTCTAGCATCTAATAACTCAAAACCTCCTGACTTTGCATGGTGAGCACTCTTGACACTAGCAGGTATTGCTCTGCCACATTGGTCACAGACAACTTCAACACTCCAAGTTATCATTTGCCATCTCCATACTCATTATACCTTCCAGCTATAGACCTGGCACACCTTCTACAGACATACCTATCACACCTGCCATAATCATTATTGGCTCTATCAAACCTAACAGCAAACCAACCCTTTTTTAACTTGTGACAGCAGCAGCAGACCCATGGCCCACCATTCACAATCACACCCCAAAGCCATTTACTCTTAGCCATGCTCAATCTCCTTCCTGAGCTTTGCTACCACCTTGGGATTCTTTCTTAGCTCAATAGCCATCTTCTCTCTACCTTGTGCCCTAATATCTTTGTACTGGTACCATGCACCACTCCTTTCCATTATGCCAAGCTCTAGCCCAAGACTGATGAGTCCATCCTCCCTATCAATGAGACCTTTGTAGTAGAAAGGCACTTCACACTCTTGCCATGGTGGAGCAACTCTGTTTTTCTCTGTCTTAAGCTTAAGGTTGTGACCAATTCTCCTATCACCTTTTATCAGCCACTCACCTCTCCTCACCCTGAGTATGATGCTAGCTGCAAAGCCTTGACCCTTTCCTCCTGGCAGCACCTCAGGATTGCCAAAGGTCTTACCTATAGTCTCTCTCAACTGATTAAGAAGAAACATGCAAGCACTGCTATTGGCTGCTATTATCTTTCTGAGACCTTTGTTGATAAGCTTTGCTTGCTGGCCCATACTCTGCTGGCCCATTTCTTCTTCTGCTTCTGCTGTAGGTGTGCAAGCAGCCAAACTATCAAGTACAACAACACTAACACCAGCTTCAGCTTTGACCATCTTCTCTGCTACATCAAATGCTTCCTCCCCTGAATTAGGTCTTGCCACTATAAGCTGACCCAAGTCCACTCCCAAAGACTGGGCCCACAAAGGATTAAAGGCCTTCTCAACATCTATATAGCAAGCAAGCTCACCAACCTTCTGTGCTGATGATACTGCTAATAGAGCTAACAAACTCTTGCCTGAGCTGTAATCTCCAATAAGCTCTGTTATCATCCCACGTGGAAAGCCACCACCAAGCACCATGTCAAGTATTGGAATGCTTGAGCTTATACTATCTATAAGCAGCCTTGTATCAATGCCAGACATAGCAATACCATCTCTCAAATGCTTATTAAGTTTTTCAATCAACCTGTCTGGCTCCATCTTTCTCAACCTCCTTCAAAACCTCAATAGCTATTTCAGGGTGTGACTCCCAAACCTTTAGCCATGCCCTCATAGCTTGATGACCTCTATTGTTGGTAATAGAATGCCTGAAGCAATACCTAGAAGTCCTGCTATAAGCTGTATATGGTCTATGACAAAACTTACATACATGTTCTGCCACATAATTAAATGTACTCACTATAACCTCCTTAACATAGTCTTGGCCAACACAATCCTATCATTTTTACCAATGTCAACTGCATACTTACCATCTTTCACCCTTGAAGCTTTAACCACAATTAAATTACCCATCTTCAGATACTTCTCAAACTTAGCGTAAGCATCTGCCCACACTATCAAATCAAAGTATCCAGTCTCATCCTCTAATCCAGCAAAGAGCATCAAGCCATTTCTGGCATGATATTCCTTAACATAAGCAACCTCTCCCATAATCTTGATACTTTTTAAGCTTGTATCCAAATCCTCTATATAAGGTATGTCATAGGCCTCTCTAAGAGGAGCATAAGGCTCCAGAGGATTCTTTATCAGAGACTGCTGGAAATGGGTTAATACTATCCCTTCTCTCAACCTCTCCCTGAAATCATCTAGCTCTGTGAGGTCTAAGATGTAATTGATATCCCTTTGTTTGTCCACCCTTGCCTTAACAATTACTGGTGTGCCTTCTCCTTTCTCCAGCACAGATTGGTGAACCATATAAGCATCCACTGAAAACTTATGTCTCCTATAGCCAGTACCATCTTCCATGTTGATATTGGCATACCTCTGACCATAATTCTTGGAGGCCTTCTTCTGCTCATCTGTCCTCTCCTTAAGGTCAAAATCTCCAACCCTATTGAATTTTATGTCTTGAATAGTACCACATTCATACACAACCTCATTGACATGCTCTTCCATATCCTCTATCTTGGTAAAACTTTTGATGACTTGGTCTAGGACATCAGTGTAATACTCTGTGATATGCTTCTCTGTTGGTATGGGATAGATACTAACAACTGTTCTAATGTAAGTCTCCTCATCCCAAGGCTCTACCTCCACTTCAATATCATCAATCTTCTTACCCTTCTTCCCAGCAGCAACCTCAAACTTTGCCAATAGCTCTGCCCTGTCAGTATACCATCCACTAAAGGCTCCAACCTTTATCAAGTTAGCAATGACTCTCTTGTTAACAATTCTCCTATTGACCCTGGAAAGAAAATCATCCATGCTTTTGTAAGGCCTGTGCTCAAGAATAGCTGCCACTGCATTCTCTCCAACATTCTTTATCTTAGCAAGACCTGCCCTAACACCATCAGCATCCAGAGAAAAGTCTGCCATGCTCTTGTTGATATCTGGTGGCAAAAGTTTGATACCTTCTTGTCTCATTTCTGTTATGAACCTTCTGATGTTATCATCATCTGGCTCTCTACTAAGCAGCACTGAATAAAACTCATTTGGATAGTGCACCTTTAACCACATAGTCCAATAGCTTATCATGGCATAAGCCACAGCATGGGATTTGTTGAAACCATAAGAGCCAAAGTGAAGTATCATGTCATAGATTCTATTGGCTACACTCTCTGGTTCTTTCCTCTGTTCATCTGTCAAACCTTCCATATAAGCTTCATTGTCTAGAGCACCCTCAATAAATTTAGGCCTCTCTTCATTTAGCTTATCCACACCATAGGACTTGGCCATGGTTCTCCTGCCAGCATCAACTTCACTGGCACTCCAATTAGCCATCTTACTGAAGAATGCCATGACCTGCTCCTGATAGATGATACAGCCAGCAGTATCTTGAGTTATCTCATCATAAATTGGATGTACAGGTTTCACCTTACTCTTGCCTTGACTCCTCTTGAGATAGTCTTGTGCTAGACCAGACCTCATAGCTCCAGGCCTATACAAAGCCAGGACAACAGCCAAGTCATCAACATCCTTCATTGGAGCTTCCATACACATCTTGATAAAACCTATTGTGTTGACCTGAAAGATGCCAGCACACTTGCCCTCAGTAAACTTCTCAAACACCAATGAGTCATCTCTATCAACCCCATACAAGTCAACCTCTTGTCCTGTCCTCTCTTTCACAAGGTCTATGGTCTGCTTGACTATGGTTAGAGTAGCAAGTCCAAGCACATCCATCTTCACCAAACCAAGCTCATCAGCCTCTCTGTGGTCAATGCCTGTAATGACTTCTCTCTCTTTACCGTGACCTGTTGTTTCTATTGGTATGATATCAGTGAGTGAGAAAGGTGCAACCTCAACACCACTAGCATGAATACCTCTTTGCCTTATCCTTCCTTCAAACTTCATGGCATACTTAACAACATCAGGATACTTTCTTTTGTACTCCTTTGCTGCATCAAACTGCTCAAAGGTGTCCTCAATAGTATAAGATGCTCTAGCATCACCCCATGCTCTCTGGATAATGAGGTCTGTTACCTTCTGTGTCTCCTGCCAAGGTACACCAAAGACTCTACCTACATCCTTTAAGGCCTGCTTACCCTTCTGTGTACCATATGTACCAACACTACTAGCATTATCCCTTCCCCACTTCTCAACAAGATAAGCCTTCACCCCATCTCTTTTTGCATCTTCAAAGTCCATATCAATGTCAGGTGATGTCACCCTGTCTGGAGCTATAAACCTTGTAAACCAAAGGTCATACTCCAATGGGTCTATCTGAGTTATACCAAGAAGATAGCACACAAGACTTCCTGCTGAGCTACCTCTCCCAGGCCCACACATAATGTCTTGTTTGTGAACCCACTCATACAAATCCCACACCATCAAGAAATAGTCAACAAAACCCTGCTTTTCTATCTGTTCTAACTCTGTCTTGAGTCTATCCTTGTACACTCTCTCTGCTACTTTGAGTGACAAATCTTTCTTAGTTGCCACTCTTTTTAACTGGCCACTGTCTACAAGTCTTGGCTTCCAAGCCTTCTTGACAAGACTCTTTAAATAATCAGCATTAGTAAAACCCTTTGGTATTTCAATAGATGGTATGAGGTTCTTTCTCCTCTCCACTTCAGTACTACACTGAAGACTTATAAATATTGAATTATTTAGAGCCTCTGTTACCTTCTTCCTTGGTATATCTGGATAGTAAAGCTTGAAAGATTCTTCCATCTCCTTCCTTGTCTTTAGGCAAAGCTCTACTACATCAAACCTCCACCTATCCTTATCAGTTATCTTCTTTTTGGTTTGGACACACAAGAGTACATCTTGTGCCTTGAAATCATCCTTACTAGAATAATGAGCATCATTAGTAGCCACAATTGGTACACCAAGCTCCTTGTGCAACTCTAGCAAACCAGCATTAACCTTCCTTTGCTCCTCCACCATCCTCTGGCCAGCTCTATCCTTCCTACCTACCAATGGCATCAGCTCATAGTAGAAGTCATTACCAAATTCCTTTAGCATCCACTGTGACAGCTTAATGGCTCTAGCCATATCCTCCTTAAGAATGAAGCTGGAGATAAGTCCAGAAGCACAAGCAGACAATACAATGATACCCTCCTTGTACTCTCTAAGCAGCTTCAAATCTATCCTTGGCTTTCTGTAAAAACCTTCAGTGAAACCAGCAGAGGTTATCTTCAACAGATTCTTTAAGCCTGTGTTGTTCTTAGCCAGCAGCACAAGGTGATACCTGCTATCAGACTTCTCAAACCTATCTTCAGTGACATAAACCTCTACACCATGGATGTGTTGGATGCCTTTGCCTTTACATTTCTTTTCCAGCACCACAAAGTTACCAATGGTACCATGGTCTGTAACAGCTATACTCTGCTGCTTGTTATCAAAAGCCTTGTCAACTATCTCCTGTATAGTCTGACAGCCATCCAATATTGAAAAATCTGAATGTACATGCAGATGTACAAAACTTTCAGCCATTATTTGCCTCCAAATCAGAAACTTGCTGGTTTAGAGAATAAACCCTTGCTTTCAATTGTTCTGCCTTATTCTCAAGCACAGCAATCTTAGATCTGATATCCTTTGCCTTTCTTTCCTTGAACAATCTCATTGCACTGTCCAACTGAATAAACACACCCTCTGGTATTGAAAAAACAATGTTAGAATCTGATTCATCCAAATCAAATATCACATTGACCCATGCCAACTCATCAGCATTCACAACACTAACTTCTCTGACCTTACCAGCAAATCTTGTTCCCATTGTTACCCTCTCCCTTCTCTCCATGCCTTAATCTCCCACTGCAAGCACGTTGGACAGATAAAGGCGTGATACCACCATGAAGGGTCACGCCAGTATTCCCGCAGGAAACTCCACTTGCGCATGCTCATGGTTTGTCACGCTCCTGTATCCTGACCTCTACCAACCTGCGGTAGAGGTCACATTTGTCTCGTCGTTTGCAGACCTGACAGACGCACAGAACAAAGTTGTCAAATTGTAGGCACATCATCACTCTCTCCCTTCTCTCCCTTTGAGCATTGTGTCAGCCATCTCATAACCAATAATCTCACCAGTGGTATCATCATCTATTCTAACAAGGCACTTACCTGTTAATGCTGAAATAATACCATTCAAAAAACCAAGTACAGTTAAAGTGTACCCACCTTCACCAAGCTTCTCAGCCTGGGCCCAACAGCATGACTTAGCTAAAGATAAGGAATCAGTATCAGAAGAAGCTACAACCTCCTTTAGATACTCATTCAAATTCTTAACATCTTTAGTTGCCAATATCTTTACTATTGGCACAGTCCTAACTCTCAGCATTTTCTCCTCCTCCTCATGTCATCATTGTACCATCACTTTCAAGTACCTCACCAAAAATAGCTTCTCTAACAATTTGATAAGCATCCACACAATAAGCAGCATGAGGCTCTGTTCTCCTCCTCCAGCATGAAATAAGATTGTCAATAAAATTCAGCATTTCACCATCACTCAATTGCCTCATACCAACAGCCAACTTCTCTACAGATTCAGGCAGCTTAGATATACCTGTTTTTGCATCTACCTCATAATACACTCTTAAACCTCCTATACTGTTGGTCTCAGAAGCTCTTAGAGCCACCCTAAGACCAGAAAACAGACCTGTGTGGGTCTACCTATGTACCTTTTTCCTCTGACCTCTCAGGATGGCTCTGAGCCTCTATACCCGCTGAGTTAAGGCAGAAGTGCCTCTGGTCATCTCCTACCTTGTAGCACACCCTATATTCCTCAAAAATAGCTATCAACTGCTGCTGTCTCTCTGGAGGCTGATGGCTTATCTCTTTGACTCTGCATGGGTTGAGATAGTATGGAGGATTGCCATGCTCCTCTATCCACCTCAACCTAGAGAAGAAAAAGTATGCATAGTTGGCAATGTCTATAACCTCCTCCAGAATATCTTGTAAGTTGTCACCAAATTTCCAATCATTGTCCCCATACTTCATAGCTCCTTGTAGCAGCCTATTCTCCATGTACTGCTGAAACTCAGGAAGGTATTGTATTTTTTTTATCTTCCCACCCATCACATCTTCAGCAAAGGCTGTGTACCCTTTCACAGACCAGCATGTTGGTCTCTTTCCTTCTACCACTAACCACTCCCACTTGTGACCATCAATACAGTTAAGCTCTTCACAATCAAAACCTTTATGGCTGTGTATACAACCATGACAGAATACTGGTGATGCTACTTCTGCTCTTGAGAGGATAGCAGTATCATTGGAATTACTTGAATCATCATCCACATTGCACTCCTTTAATTTCATAGCCCAAACATACCTACACTTTGCACAAGCATAACTGTAATAGCCTAAAGCAAATATATCAGCTGAACCACACTTTGGGCACATTGTCATCTTCTATCACTCCTCCAATTCCTTACAGGATACTTCCCACAGCTGTCTTCCCAACCAGCAAACATACACACCTTGGTCTTGTCACACTTACAAACTAGAGCTTCACCAATATAAGTGTGAACCTTCTTAACCTCTGCAGCCATAAGGTTAACAACTTCATGTATCTCCCACTGTACTTGATTGCATAGCCTTTGATGACACAAGTCCATTAAAGCTCTTAAAGTATATGTAGCAATAATATGGGTTGTGGTACCTATAGGGCATATGGCTCTGGCATCTTCATAAGGCACATCCTTCTCAACCATAAGCTCATACAGAGACCTTGAGAGGTCAACTATGTCAGCAAACTGATGGTAACAATCAGCCTGAACAACTGACTCTGGCACCCTTACATTGAAGTTGCTTATCCTATTGTACCTAAAAGATTGCTGACTAAAACCTGCCCCAATCCTAGACCTTACCAACTGGTGGGTTGTAGCTCTACTGATGTTGTTAATCCCAAAGGTATAACTCACTGACTCAAGTGCAGTCTGAAGTCCACCACCAAGAACCTCCTCAACATCTCTAGTGCATTTACCACTTGTAATCTCTGGTGTGAAAGCCTCTACTGCTTCCACCATCCTGTAGATGCTCTGATGAGGATGTTCTGTGTGATTGATTAACTCTACCTCTATCCTGTCTGTGCCCCTGAACAGCTTTCCTTCCAATGGCTTTTGCTTTCTCCTGTCTATGCTCTTTCTCATTGTAGTCATTTCCAAACACTCCTATCATCCATCTCTGATACCTAATGCACCTCATGCCCTGACAGATTGACTGAATAAGTCTCCCATCCCCATCCATAGGATTGTGCTCACACCCCACACAAGGACTGCTTGACCTTTTGCCACCACCACCTTTAGGAACCTCTATAACTAGTGCGTCTTTAGAGGACACAAGCCACCCCATCCCATCCATCAACCCTAGTTATGTTGCTGTGCTCTACACCTCTGTTATAAGGCTTGTCCATGAGCAAAACTCTGATACCTTCATTGGCCAACTCTATGGCATGCTTATCCCTATCTTCAATGAAATATACTGGCACTGCTGGGTGAAGATACCTGAAGACAATATCTGCTTTATCCTTACCCCAATAGATGGCATCATAAGGTATACCTTCTGCTTCCAGCCATGCCATTGTATCTGCATATATTCTTTTCACCTCAAGATAAGGTCTTGCTGTTATAATCACAATTTTGTAACCCTTGCTTTTAGCCTTTATCAATGTATCCTTGGCTCCAGCAAAACAAGGCAGTGCAGCAAATCCTCCTTCCTCTTGAAACACTCTTTTTGCTTTCTCTTCAATTCTCTTGTCCAAGCCATAAAGCTCAGCAATGTTATAGGTATACTGCTCAGTGGAAACAAGCCCACCCAGTATACCTTCATCAAATAAGAAGCTTACATAACCTGATACATAATCAGCTACCACACCATCAAGGTCAACAGCAAGGAGATATTCTCCATCCCAGTTTATTCCTTCCATCTTCCATCTTTCATCCACAATGTCAGACTTCTGATAGAAAGCCTCTACAAACTCCTCAGAAGTGAAACCATAGAGAAGCAGAATAGATACAAGATACTTGAAAATATCAACAGCCTCTTCAAGCACATTTGTCCTTACCAAAGGTTTCTTGTAAGGCCTGTGCTGCTTGTAATTCACTACTCTAAGCAACTCCACCATTTCATCAATTGTCAGCAATATGTAATCCTTAAGCACTGCCTCTCTATCCAAATCTGTTACCTTGCTCTTGTCAAACATTGACTTACTAAGCCAGTTAAGATTGTTCTTCAGCTGCCTCTCAAATATCTCTTTCATTGTTCATCTCCATTAGTCTATCAGCAGCATCCGATACCAGCAGGCTATTGTCCCATCTGGCATACCTTCCTACAAGGTTGTGCCTTCCATCTTCAATTCTATCTACATAAGGCTTACCATCACCAAACATCCTCTTGTAGTTGTTAATACCACTATACAGAAGTCTAGCCTTACCAGCTTCCATATGGTCAAGAAAGTCAGACCACCTACCTAATCTCATCTGCTTACTAGATTCTATGCAAATGATATTGGGTGCTATATCTTCTCCCAGATTGTGTGGAAAAGTTATCCTGTCCACATCTACATTACCAACAAGATATAAGTAGCCATAGTCAAGCTTGGACAGCCAACTGTTATCCCTTAAAGCAAAAACATAGTAATGAGATGACTCACTCTGCAGGTCTGAAGTTGTACCACTGATAAACTTCTTCAATGGAGCAGTTGCAACCATGTGCTTATACTCCACATTTGTAGGAGTCTGAGTTGCACAATCCCACAGCCTAAAGAATCTGTCTTCCCATACAACACTCTCAATCCTCACACCATACAAAGTCTGACTATGAGTAGCTTTGTACAGTATATCCTGTAGTTTGCCAAAGCTTATCTGATACCTTAGTAACTCTCTATCATCCAAAATACCATCCATAATAGAGACCACATCATCTTGAGGTAGCTCCTCCAGTGAACATCCTCTAGTCTTGACACAATAAGCCTCAGCAACCTCAATCCTCTGGGACTGGGAAAGATACCTACTATCAATTGGCTCTCTCCACCACACAACTCCTGCCTTGACTTCTTCTATCTCTGGTTGGACACCCAGAGTCACAAGCAGAGCATCCATACCTTTGCTTGGATGGAGATAGTGAAGGCCTGTAAAGCCTTTGGTACCAGGCTTTGCAGGCTCAACAATAGGAGCATGTAAAAGATAACTTGCCATCCTTCCAACTATTCCTCCACCTACAACAACTCTTTCTATGTACACAAATATCACCTGCTCTTAGCAGAAGGCTTCCTCTTGGCAACTGGCTTATCATCAAACTGCTCTTGAAGAAGAATCTCTATTGCCCTATCCACAGTATCCCATACAGGTTTGATAGCTCTTCTGGCCAAATCAAGCTGCTCCTTAACAGTAATATCTCCATCAACCTCTATGTCTCTAATTGCTATGGATGGTCTGATAAACTCAAACTGAGTCATACCAGGCATCCTTCCCTTAAGTGAAAGTGTCAACCCAATTTCAACATCTACCTTGGCCATATTGCCTCCTCAGCTTTTTTCAGACTTTCATTATCAAATGTACCAAAAGTGTCTTTTGCAGAATCAAAAATCAGCTTCAGAGTTTTATCAATCTCTGGAGTTATAAGGACTGACCTTACATCACTCTGCACCATCTGGTTTTGCTTAAGCTTCTCCACCTCAGCATCAAGCTCATCCTCTGACACACCTTCCTCTTTCAATATATCCCTAATAGCTTGGTCATTCATATCAGCTATCTTCTGCCAACTACTTTTTGAAGTCATTTTACCCTCCAATCCTCCCCACTCATAACCATATTCAAGTACCACTTTTAAACAACCAGTAGCCAATTCATATATAGTACACACTTCATTGCCAACCAAGTCAGCTATTACTATTGAAGCAACTCCAGTCTCTGCTGATACAACTTGTGCATCCTGTTTAACTTCCTTTACAAATACATTTATCATTGCCAGAACCTCCCTAGGCAAGCCATGCCCCTTCCTGGTTAGAGGAAGGGGCACAGAATAACCTCTTGTCTCTATTCTTCAAATGGCTCTAGTCGAGGACAATCATCAGGACAGCTGTCATCAGCATAGTGCTCACAATCTTCATCACACTCATCAGGAGGTGTCCACTTTTTCTTACCCTTGGATGCCTTAGGCTTTTCCTCATCAGCCTCCTCATCATCCTTTGTGGACTTCCCAAACGCTATCTCCTCCAAGTCATCAAGTTTGTCAATAGCACTCTTTATCTTTTTGGACATTGCCTTCTTGTCTTCAGGGAAAACACTGTAGTTTGTCTTGAGACCTTCTCCCTGCCTAATGCATTCATAGTCTCTATCCAAAAGAGTACCATACTTACCATACAAAGCTGTGATGACTTTGCTGAAAAAGTATCCCTGCTTAAGCAACCTTGGAGCACCTACAGTCTCCCTGTAAAAAATGCCATCCTTCTTCTCAACTTCCTCCCACTTACCATCATCATCCTGCTCAACATGGTCAATGTGGTATACCCAAATCCAATTAAGGAATTTATATGTTCTTTTGTTGATATCATCATCAGCACTAGAGCAGTAAGCACACTCATCATCTTCACAAGGCACTTCCTGAAACCAACTCTTGTCTCCTCTTGTAACTGGCACCCTGTGAAAATAACCTGACACAATATCATCTCCATCAAGCATAAACCTGAAGAGATAGCTTTCTGTGTCAGCTATGAAGATGTATTTGCCACCTCCACCACTCATGCTTTTCTCAACAGCCTTCTGACTCTCCTTCATAGCCTGAATGCCTTTAGCCAAACCCATGTCACTTTCCTCCTTCTGCCTTAAAGAGTCTTCTGATAATTGATTGCTCCCATTTTATCCATTTCAATTCTGACCAAAACAGCTTTAGGTGATACTTCCATATTTCCCATCTAGTCATTTTCAATCCTCCTATCAACCAGGTAGAATCCTGGTCATTTTGGTACCACATTCAGGACACAGACCTTGCATGGCCTTCCTGCCATTCTTAAATGTGACCTTCTTAGGATTAGTCATCTCTCTTTTTCCCTTGCACTTCACACAGTAACCAACATTCTCTCCAGCCTTCTTGACAACCTTTTTTGCTGCTGCTTTCTTAGCTGAAGCCTTTTTGGATGTGGCCTTCTTAGCTGCTGTCATTTTTACTCCTCTCAGAATAATACTGCCCAACAAAGTATCTCACTTTCTGAAGAACAGGTCTGGGAATAATATTTGGGTCACCTCCTCTTGTTATGTACCTGATTGTCCTAATGACTTGCTTATCCCTAATGTAATTAGTCAGCTCAAGCTCATACTCAACATCCTCATAAACATCAACCATCAGAGTCTCTTCTGCTTCTTCCATTGATGCCAAAGCTGGTGGTGTCCTTTTAATCCTCTGTGCTTTGGCCAGCATAGCAATAAGCTTATTCCTAGCTGATGTGTAAAAGAGTGTGCTGAATTGATTACCCTTTGAAGGGTCATAAGAGTTAAAGCAATTCCACAGCACCAAAGCCAACTCCTGATAAAGGTCATCTGGTGAATTACCTGGTATATAAAACTGTCTTGCCATAACCCCTAACTTACTATCCCAGCTCCTGTACAAAGTCTCAAATGTCATAGTGACCTCCATGCCCCTGGTACAACTCTATGAGCTTTTCCCCAACTACTTCTTGCACATCCTTGTACTTGTGTGGCAACCTTATTTCTCTAACACCAACCCTCCTTCTCAATTTCTTTTTGGCTGCTTCCACACCATGTCTCCCTGCTTCATCATTATCAAAACACAGACTTATAACCCTGTGGTGCTCAACAAGCATCTTAGCTTGACTTTCACTCATACTGCACCCAAGCAGAGCTACAGCTGGAATATTATACTGGCTACACCACATAGCATCCAATGGGCCTTCAACTACCCACACACTGTTAAGGCCTACTATTAAATGGCTACCAAATAAGACCTGGGACTTGTCCATACCCAGACTGTTGCTATACCTATGTCCTTTAATACTTCTATTGACCACACCAAGCAATTTGCCATCTGGAGAATAGACAGGCAGCACCAACTCCTTTTTAGACTTGTGATAACCAACACCCCATTTTTGAAGTGTCTCTTCTGTGAAGCCTCTCTTGCTAAGATATGCAGGAAGTGGATACTTGTAATAAGGCTTGAGCATGTTTTCATTCCAATATGATGGTACTATTGTTTTTGCCTTCTCCTCCACACACAGTGCTTGAAATTTCTTCCTCAGCATTGTAGTTGTGACTTGAATAGAGCTACCAGCAAGCCAGTCCTTGACCTCATTCTTTTTCAGTCCTAAATAATTCTGAACAAATTTAAACAAGTTACCTTCTCCACAACCAGCAAAACATATCCACAAACCAGTTTCACTATTGATAGAAAAAGATGGGTCACTGTCTTGGTGAAATGGACAACACAGATACCTCTCTGAACCTGAAACAGAAACAACCTCCAAGTTGAGTCTGTCTAGTATCTTATCTATGTCATACTTTACTGGCATGCTTCTTCTTCCATTTTATTCTTGACTCAATAAGCTTTTGGTGAAACCTCATATAAGCCATACCTTTCTTTGGCTTGTAGTGTATTGCTGTGCTTGGAGGCCCACCATCATCTTCTGGCTCAATCTCACCTGGCCAATAGGGCTCACCATCATAAAACCCATCCAGAATGTAATCAGCTAATTCTCCCATCACAGCATGTCCTTTGTGTTAAAGCCTCCACCAAAAACTTCTTCATCAGTAATAGCCTCTACCTCATCTGACAATTGCTCTATGATTCCATTATCAACATCAAAGTTAAGATAAAACTCTCCAATGATTTTACCACCTCTGTTCTTTGGCATACCAATCTTTACCCTGGTTGGCTTAACCAACCTAAGACTAACAATAGCATCAGCAGCTTGAGCCAAAGCCTCTCCATAACTGATATTCTCCAACTTGGGTATGCCTTTGTATTGAGCACTATCCCTATTAGCTTGTGATGTGCTTAACACAATCACACCATGGTTGACTGCTATACCCTTCAACCCATAACATACACCTAGCATCTTCTGCCAACTCTCTGACCCCACTAGGTCATCACCAATAAGAGGTATGCCATCAATAGCTAAAAGGTCTGGCTTGTGCAAGTTAACCAAAGCCTGTATATTGGACACAGTAAAACTCTTTCCACCAGGCACACTGTCATAAGTTATCCAATCACTTCTTTCCTCTAGCTCTGTGAGAAAATCCTTGTACTCCTCAACATCAATGGTTGGCTTACCAAGTGTCAAATCTGTATTCTTAAATCTCCTGCTCATTAGTGTATCAAATCTAAGCTCTGTTTCATCCTTGGTCATCTCAGGAGAAAGAAACAAAATCTTGGCTCCATGCTTATATGCCTCCACACAGAAAGCCATTAACAGCCAACTCTTGCCTTCATTCATCCTACCTATGATGGAAGCAAATTGACCTGGTAGCCATCCTCCTGTTACTGAGTCAAGAATTGGTATGCCTGTAGGTATCCCAAGGGTCAACTCTTGATTAGCCTTAATCATTCTATCTGCTAGAGCTTCTGCCCTCACTGTGGCATTCTTATCTGTGTAACTAAGGTGGGACTGGTCTTGTGCTATGCTCTGAAGCTCCATAATACTTTGGGATAAATAATCTAAGGCTTGTGTAGCATCCTTCTCCAACAGTGTTATGGATTCATCTACAATATCAGTTAACTCTCTCTCAATCTTACACTGTTTTAACTGGTCAAGATAGTAACTGTGCTCACCATCTATATTAGCTGGCTCAAAACTACAATGTTTTGCCAGAGCTTTTTTACTTGGAACCTTGTTGTACCTCTGATAATACCTAACAATGAAATCAAACACTTCTGTATACTGTACAAAATAAGAGCTATCAATCCCCATCTTTAGAAGGGTTGACAGCTCTTCAACTGTTGAAAGGCTCAGTACACCTTTTTCAATCTCTCCAACACCAGACATCATACAACCTCTGCAGTGAGTAAGGCCTTCCTCCTCTTTGTCTCTTCCCAAGCTTTGCTAAGCTTGAGCAAATACTGCTGCGCCTTATTAGCATCACCTTCTTCATAAGCAATCAACACTCTTTCTAGCCACAATTTTACACACTCTTGTTCTCTGTCTGTAAGGAATGGAGTTGTAATCATCACCTCATACTTTGAAAGCTCTGGATGCTTAATATCAGCTTCTTTGATGAATGTATTGACCCAAGATGAAGATATCATACCAATGCTAATATCATCTTTCTGAACAACAACAAAGTCAATTAGCTTTACAATGCTGTAATTGTCTAATGCTGTAGTGAGTCTTTTAAGCTTAGCAGCATCTGCTGCAAGACTAAAAAAATATGGGACACCTTTAGCTTTTTCATAAGCCTGGGAGAAATAGAAAACCAAATCATGAGTATTGTATTCTTCAATGTCTTTCTGTAGATACCTCTGGAAGGATTGAGAAAGCTTACCACCTGACTTAATTGAAGGTGCACTTGACCTTCTGGGAGGAATAACCATTCACCCAACCTCCTTGCCCATAGCCTTGCCCCTGATTGGAATTGTACACACACAGCTGTGTGCTGTGTCCTTACTTGGTAAGAAGCAGCTTGCTGCTTCTTAGCTAGTAAGGGATAAGGTTTCTTATATATAAACGGTCTATCTTTCCACATTTTGTTTTGACCAAGCAATCCTTTTGTTAACACTGCACAACCTTCTGTGCCAATAGACAATGTCAAGAGATAGAAGGGAAGCACACCAAGCCAAGGGCATTAGGCTCAAGGATGTGCTTCCCAAGTCTTTCTCAACTGGTTTCCCAGATGACCTTCTATAGGTATTATACTGGACTAAGGAGCTGCTGACCTCTGATATCACTTGCCTATTTTTCCTCTTCTGTTGCTTTTATTTTCCTGTGATTGAAAGTGAAAGTTTTGGTTATGTCTGTGGCTTTTCTTATGACATCTTCATCTACAACTCCTTTGATTATTGCCTTCTTCAATTTGTCTTCATCTATCTCTCTTTTGGTTACAGTGATTGCTAACCAAGCAGCCACACCAATTGTATTCTTGAGCTTAGTTTCATTAAGCAAAAAATTAACTCTTTCCTCTCTGGTAAACTTGAAGCCATCAGCAGTCTCTATTTCAGCTGGTGTATCCTTACCAGCAACTGAATCAAAGTAAGCAAACATGGTTTCTCTTATGGATGATTTGGTCTTGTTAAGACTTTTGATTTCATTCTGTATGTCTTCATACTGAGCACTAAGAACACCAAGCTCTTTCTTTGTAAGCCTTTTGGCCACAACTACCTCCTTAATGACCACAAAGGCTGGCTATTGTAGCCAGCCTTATGGTCAAGTCATTTTAGTATCAGTCAAAGAACGGGTCAGAAGCTGCTGCCTTTTTCTTGGCAGAAGTCTTTTTCTTTGCTGCTGCCTTTTTCTTAGAAGCTGCTTTCTTAGTAGCTGTTTTCTTTGTTGATGCCTTCTTCTTAGAAGCAGCTTTTTTGGGTGCAGCTTTCTTTGTCTTACTGCTACCTACAGCAGCCATACCTATTAGAGGTAAACCATCAATAGTAGCTTTGTGGGAGTTGTAAACTTCCCTAGATTCAGAGGCCTTAACACCCTTGACCAGAGCTTTGTACTTACCATTCTTGTCATATAGTCTTACTTCCCAAGTGCCATCAGACATCTGGATATTGAACAGCTCTTTACTTTCAGGAAGTTTCCTGTGCTGCTGAATCTTCTTGATGTCCTTATTGGACTTCAGAAATGACTTCCATCTCTCATTCCATTTCTCAGTCTGCTCACAAGCCATTCTCTTTCCTCCTTGTAGTCACCTTCTTCAATCAATTACTTCTCTGCTCACCTCCTCTCATTTGTATTATACTGGGTTCATCATTTTAATGAACACCCTGTTGGTCTTAGAAGGCCAGAGAGGCCTTAAACCTAAAGGACATATCCCTGCTTGTATCCTGAGGTTCTAAGGCCTCTATGGGGTGCTAGAAAGCTTCCTATACATAGTCTCTTATCTTGTTTACTATCTGACTTACCAATGTAGCTGAGTAGGTTACTAGAGCTGGCCCAAAGGCTATCCATACTGCCTTCTGGAAGATACATATAATGGCCAACACTGCAAGACCACTTACTTGGATTCCAATTTTTTGAAGCCAATCAGAAAGCTTGGCCCAGGTGAAAGTCTTATCCTTCAAAGACTTGATTACACCAAGTATGGTATCAGCAAGCACAAGGCCTATTACACCAAGCACTGGCCACCACACTGCTGGGTCTAAAAGCTTATTCCATGCCATTCTTTTCACCTCCTTTCAAGAACAGTGAGGCAGGTCTGGTGAAAATGACCAAAAGCCCAGACCTGCCTCCTGCTCACTTACTTTTCCTTTGCTATAACTGACAGCTGACAGACAAGAGGTACAGGTGATTTAACTGTGGTCGAGAAACCACCTGCTGGTGCAAAGGAAACCATATCAACAACTTGCCTTGATGCAGGATTATCCTTTTGTGGAACATTGATAGTCTTTACTCCAGCTTTAGCAAAAGGAGTGGTCATGATTTTGACTCCATTGGCATCAGTAGCTGTTTCATTTTTCATGATGAGATAACAGTTACCTCTCATGCTTGGCAAATCCCACCAACCTTCAGCAGCTACATACACAAAGAGGTCACCATCCTTAGCACATTCAACAAAAGGTACAACTTCAGCAAACATGTCATCCTCCTCTACTGGTTGAGGTGGTACCACACCACCAAAAAACTTGATATAGGCATCAGCAGTTACATAGCCAACCCTTTGGGCATTCTGCTGAAGAAAGACTCTCTGCTTTGGATTGCTAACAAATCCAAATTCTATCAGGCAGCATTTACATGAATGGGTAAACCTTCTGTTACCATAGTAATGCCATTCACCTGCTGTGATATTAAAATTGTTCCAAGGTATACCTAACTGCTTATAGGTATCTCTCAATGCCAAAGCTAGAGCCTGGCTACCTGGATGCTCTTCTTCCCAGTATCCAATGGAATAGCTATTCCCAGAGCCATTGCTATCACAGTGGCAAAAGATGGTGCCATCTCCTCCATACTGATGACTAGCTGGTTGAGATTGTAAAGAACCATCAAAATTATTGACTCTATGGCCAGCTGTTCTCAATCTAATTTCAAGGTGAGGTACAATGAGTTTGAGGGTTTCTTCTTCATAAGGTGCACCACCTTGTCCATTCACATGACCCATCTGTACATTTATTGTGGCCATCTTCATCCTCCCTAAGTCCATAAAGTTATACTGCTGAACACTAGAGCACACCAACAGCAGCTAAGATACCAAGTACAGAACCTATCAAACCAATAGCTCCTGCTATTCCAATCCAAGTCCACTTAAAACTTCTCCATTGATTAACAATATTGTCAACCTTTGTGGTTGATGATGAGCATTCTCCTGTTAAACCATTCATATGCTTTATAGAATCATCTGCTTTATCACCAATTCTAGTGAGAGCAGATTTCATTGGACAAGTGGCTTCTCTTGAATTAGCAAAACCTTCAAACCTTGCTTGTAGCTGTGTGGTTCTTTCTAACACAGTAGCCACATCAGCCTTAACATTCATCATACTTTCACAAAGGCTATCAACTTTTTTTTCAAGTCTTTCCATTATATAATCCTCGCTCTCAGGTTCTCTTAGGTGTCTAATGCCCTTGGCCATTTCTACCTCCTCACAGATAAACATGTTCAATCATTTTTTGTATCCCTTGTTCACCCTAGATGCTTTGCCCATCTTGTGACATCATCAATCTCTACTATCTAGCTTGGCCCATGTTGCTTCCAAACCACTATCCCAATCCTTTGGAGTTATGGTTATGGATTTAGGTTTCCTTACATACTGGACAGTCTTTATTTCAAAAGTGGTAACTTCATCAACCACATTACCTGTTGGTGGGAAAAGGAAGTCTTGAACCTTAAGGACATCTCCTCCTCTGACTTTCCAAAGGGATGCAGGATTCATTGTAGTAGCATCATAAATTGTGCTGGTTGTTAACTGTCCCATAACTGTCATGCTCTTGCCTCTACTAAGATACACTGTGGCATAATGAGCAGCTTGAACATCAGTTGTGATTCCTGGTATTTCTATGATTTTGGTAACTGTCCTTTCAAACTCTGCTATACTGTCAGCATCAAATACTGAATCATAGTGCACACCATCTATGGCTGTATACTTATACACAACTCTATTCCAAAAGTTGGCAGGAGAATCAGCTATTTGAAAGCCAGGAGCATCTTCTGAAAGGACAATCCATTTAGCGACAGTTTTTGGAGGATTAAAGTAAAGCCTTCTGCCCTCACCATGGTAATACCTCCAGTCATTCCATTTGTTGTAATCACTAAGAGAGTCAGCATAATATTGACCAGGTAGAACACCATCTGTGGCTGGAGGAGAATCATAGTCACTTGTATCAATAAGGCCTTCTGTAACAAATGGACTAATGTCAGGGTCAGCTAGCATAGCTAGGATAAAGGTACTCATCTTTTGTGCTGGCTGTTCTGCTTCTATAGGTACTTCAGTCCAAAGACCTGACCACCCTGAACAAGGCACCATCAAGCCAACAGGAGATGTCTTGGCAGGTTCATAGACATAGCCTTCCCAAGGTGTCCTGGCACCCTCACAGACATCAACTTGATTGTACACTTGGAGGTCTGATTGCTTCCTCAATACATCTCTCTTTACTTCAAATTCACAAGTTGTAAAGCCACCAATTCTATCACTCTCAAATCTTAGAGATTCATATATTTCAATCTCATTTACTACCTTGGTTCTGCTTCTGTTGTAAATCTTAAGGTACATCAGGTACACCTGCTAATACCACCCTTGGCTTGTATTTGAATTTGATATTCAATCTTGGCCACAGGGTGTAGTCTGTTGTGGTAGTTGAACCTTGCTTGAGAGAAGCCATCATAGTTATGTTTACCCCAGTTGGCTTTGCTTTGAAATTAGGTTTACCTGTAGTGTAGAGAGGATTAAATACTGCTGATGATTCAATGGTTTCAGAAATGGCTGTAAACACAAAACCATCAGTAGAGCTTAACACCATGTAAGTACCTTGTGCCCCTGACACACCAGTCTGCCAATCATTGATGGCAATATAGCAATTGTCATCTACTGGGATAATAGATACACAATCTATCAGCAACCTATCTACTCCACCCATACCAGAAGGTGCTGTCAAAACTATAGCTACATTTATATTGTTCTGCCTTATCAGCTTACTGGTCTTCATAGGTGGGAAGTCTATATCATCAAACTTAGAAGTGAGCATTACAACTTCTCTGAACACACCAACAGTTTTATAGCCACTAGCAACAGATAAATCCAGGGATGATGGTTCAGTGTTGATATCATCTGGTGTTATGGTGTTGCCTGCCATATCCTCTAGATGGAGAGTCATTTCAATTTGGTCAAAGTCTACATCATTATTTATCCCTCCACCAACAGATATCAAGTAAGTGCCTGTATGGTCTCTTAAATTGAATAGCCACTTCTGTGTTTCTCCTGCTGCCATTTGTCTATAGCTTGAACACCTTCTAGAGCCAAGCACTGCCATGGTATCACCAGAAGCATTAAGCACAGGGTTGTAATCAGCACTATATCCCTTTCCCTGTCCCATCACTAGGTCAGTCAGTGGCAGAACAGTAACAGTGTTAAGGCCTCTGATTATTACACCATTATCACCAACAGCTATTACATTTGTGTCATCAAGGACACTTATTGACCTGAGGGTTGAAGATGTCATCAGGCTTTCTATTGACCATTTGACTCCACTGCAAGAAAGCAGTGCACCATTTGCTCCACAAGCCCAAATATGAGTTGAGTCATATCCGTCAATGGAGTAAATGTCTTCATTTGTTGGACAGGTTTGTGGAGTCCAGACTATACCATCTGAACTGAACAAGATTATACCATTGTCTGCAACAATCCATCGATGGGAGCTGTCAAGAATATAAATGTCATTTAGGTCTACAGGTATTTCAGATGTCAGGACATTAAACTGTGTCCATGTTTCTCCTGCATCAGTACTCTTTAGAGCAACACTGTCATCCCCAACTATATACAGAGTTGTTGAGGTCTGTGCAACAATAGAGTTAAGATTCACAGTCACACCACTTGGTTTTTCTGTCCAAGTTGAACCACCATCAGTACTTTTGATAATTGTTCCCCAATCCCCAACTGCCAAAATGATACTTGTAGAAATCGGGCAGACACTTTTAAGGTTTGGAGGAATAGCTTGCTTGATACTCACATCATCAAATTGTACCCATCTTCCTGCCCATGATGTTGAGTCATCAGAGAAGAAATAGAATCCAATATAAGCTGTGCCTACTGGATAATCAGCTGTAGTAAGAGTGTGTGACTTTTGAGTCCATGCAGTTGGTACAGTTGTATTTGAACAGATAGTGTGACTACCTAAGAATGCCTTAGAGCTGCTGTAGAAATAGACTCTCACTTGGTAATGGTTCTTGCTACCATAACCCTTGACCCAGAAAGATGCTCTGTAAGACCTCCTTGAATCAATGCTTTTTAGGTAACTTGTTTTTGTAGTCAAGGTACCTGTTGCCTTGGCTGTTGAAACTGTTGTAAGACTAAAATCATCAAGATACCAAATGCCTCCACCTGGGCCAGGAACCTTGCCTGAAAAACTAAATTTCAATTTCATTCTAGTAGCATTATTTGGTATAAGAGATGGAGTTAAGTCTAGAGCTACTTGGTGCCAGTCCCCATCATTATTAGTAGTTACACCTACATATTTACTGCCAAGGTAAGTGCCTCCAGAGGTATAAAAGAGAGCAGTCAAAAATCCCTTTACTGTACCATTAACAATACTATCTGGAGACAAATACCAAACCCCAACCTTGTAAGTATTGCTAGGGTCAATAGTTGCCTTGGTATTTGAAGTAATAGCTGCATCTATTTTATTGTTTCCTCCAAAACCAGAACCATAAGCCATAAAGTAAGCTCCTCTAGACCCAGAGTGAGGAGCAGTACTACTTCTGATAACATTTCCTTCATTTATTGTTCTGTCCCAATAAGTCCAACTAAATCCACTTCCTATCTCCAAATCCATATCAGTTACAGCTGAGGCATAAGCTGCTGGGAATTGAATCCTAGCACTATAGGTTCCGCTGTGCCTATCTGTTGACCTGTTGAGCACAGCACCATAGGTTCCAGAAAAACTCCAATGAATATTATTGTGAGATGATGACCAAGATTCCATTGAACCCATTGGTAAGAATAGCTCTGGCAATATAGGATATGGTTGAGCAGTCCATGTATCACCATCAGCACTAAATAACACTATCCCATTCTGACCAACAGCCCAAAAATGAGTGGCATCAAGCCTATTAATTCCATACAAAGTTACTGTGGTACCACTAAGTTTTTGCTCCCATGTAAGACTATCATTGAATAAAATCTTCCCCAATGCCCCTACTGCTATAGCAGCATTAGCTGCAGCAAAATCTACACCATACAAAGCAGAAGTTATACCAGCATTCTGCAATCCCCAACGACCGGGTGTGTGAGCATTACTCAGATAGATGTCAAGGTCAGCAGGCATGTGCCCCTTAAAGACTCCTTGTGGTATCACTATACCAGTAAATGCTTCAAGACATCCATCAGATAAATACTCAGAGACAGTAAGCAATATACCATCAATAGATACAACTCCAGCAGCTCCTGTGTGCTGTACCTCTAACTTTATCTTTGCTGTACTTGCTGGGAATAAAAAGGCCTCCATAGAATCTTCTGGATAGATAATTGGCTCACCATTAGTCTGAACAATATCCTCCCAAGCTGCTCCACTAGGTGTTTTGTCATCTACCATTATAAGGTTTGATATGGCAACTCCATCCTCATCATAACAGTGGAGAGTAGCAGTCAAATGTATGGTACCTGATTGCTTATATGCAAAGAGTTGAAAGTTGTGCTTGAGGTCAGAATCTACCAATGTAAAATCAGAATCAATAATACCAGCTATGTCATCAGCATCAGTTGTCAGCAGCTGACAAGACTTAGAGCCAGTTGGAAGAAATCTAGTAGTATCAATAGTAACAGCACCACTGCCACTCTCTATTTTTGTATAACCATCAAGTTGATTCTCAAATGACCCATTGTAAAAAAGATTGTAAGCAACATCCACTTCCTCTTCATCCATCTCAGCAGTTGGTGAACACATCAATTTGGTGACCACATTCCAAGCATAGTTTTCTGCTCTATCTTTGTGAGTAAAATAGTCTGTTATGTCTGGTTGCTCTAAGACTCTGTAGTATGTATAATAGATTGACTTACTAGACCTTTCAGGTCTGTATTCTAAGCAGCCTGTTTCTTTGTATATTTCTACAATGAAGCTTCCAAATATAATGTCCAGCTCATCTTTAGAATCAGCTGTGAAAAGAAGACTCAGTGTAGCTTCTTTATTTGTAAGCCTTGTATGGGCAAGCTCTTCACCATCTACCATATCAGGTGCTGTAAAGATTGATTCTGTACTTGGTAGAGGAATCTGTGTATCTTGAAGTCTCCATATTTCTTTAGTTTCTCCTTCTCCACCATTGTCAAGGTCAAGGATAATCTCATCCCAGTCAAGTGGATTTACAAACCTCAGTATACCACCTAGAAGCAACCACAATGAGCTGTCAATAACTTCATCACTTCCAACAGTAAGAAGAACATCCACATAACCATTGGTACTTATAGTTGGTTCAGGCACATAGACCTTGATAATTGTGTGACTCCACAAATCAACTCTAGCTTCAACACCATCAATAGTTACTGTGCTTGTATTCTGTGCAGAGCCAAAACCATAACCTTCTATGGTCAGAATATCTCCAATATGTAATCTGAGAGGGTACATATCAGTAAAAGCTGGTAACCTGTGTTCTACTGAAAAGGCATCTCCAAGGGTGTCATTAGAGCCATCAGAATTTTCAACATACAAATCTCTCATGCCAACAGGTTCACCTTCAAGGTCAAAGGTGCAAGCAATAGTTGTACCTGATACCACTGTAACTGGTGAGGCTATAATATCAGCAAATCCTGCACCCTTTAGAATAACTATAGCTCCTGCTCTAAAATGTTCACCTGTTATAATCACATCAATTTCTTCATCATTATAGCCAATGCCAACATTGATATAATCTATTTCAGGATAAGGAAGCCTAACTTCAAATCCACCAGAGAATGTTCCAACATCACCATCATCATTGGTAACTTCTGCATCCCAATTCCCTAACTCTGCTGCTGTTATATCAAAGGTACAAGTTATCTCTGATGCAGAGACTACCACTACATTGGTGCCAGAAATATCAGACTCACCAGTCAATCTCAATTTAGTTGAAGCACCAACTGCAAAATTTGTACCTCCTATAGTCACATTTATTGATTCATCATTTCCACCATTATCAGGAGTAATAGATGTTACAGTTGGAGGATTAGAAACAACACTATTAGTTGGTTCTACAGAAGATGCTTTTGTGGCTATTATCCATCTATAGTATACACTAGCAACCTTACTGAAATGCATTATCATAGTAGCAAATCCAGAAGTATAAGTAGTATCATCTATGTGAATTTCTGCTGTCAAGTCCCCAGTATAATATGCTGTTAAAGTATCACCTATTTTCTGTATCATTTGAACATGGTAAAGACTAGAAAGTGTATTGACAATACTGACCATTTCTGTATTAGTTTCGCCAGTATCCTTATTTATTCGCGCCCATCCACCTGACCATTGATTTACTTTATAGCCCTCACCATAAATACTCAAAACATCAGATGAATGCAGAAATCCAAATAGCCCATCATACTCACTACTAACTTTGCGAGAACAGCAGAACACTCTACATGGAGAATCAATACTTATATTTCCCATAATACGATTAAATTTATCAGCAACTGAAGCATTAAGAGTTGCAGCTATTACTCCATCATCATTGACATACTTCCATGTCCCTAAACTATAGGGCCACTTAGTGGCATTAAGATTATTACCAGCAACACCATCAGTGAAATCATCCCCAAATAAAAATGTGTTATCAATATCTTCTGTGTTAACAGCAGAAACATCACCATAATAAAACCACACAGACTTTCCGCCATTAGGGATAGATGGTATCTTTGTCCATATCTTAGTGGTAGCTGTATTTTTTGTTTCTGGCTGTATCCAGTGTTTCAACTGAGTTATCTTGTCTGAATCATAGACATAAAGATCATCACAATCAGATTGCATTTTCCCTGATGAAATCAAGGTAGCAGTATCTAGTGTAATGCATATTTGATAATCAGTTAATGCTGTTCCTGAATATGAAATTATTACTTCCTGTTTATAAGTGAATGGCATTTAATTTCACCACTCCTCTTTACTAGTCTTAGTCCTCAAATTAACTCTATTGGCTCTTGTGTCAAGCTCTTTCTGAATATCATCCCAGTTGGATGGATTGTATACATTGATAGTTTCTATATTGATACTCTGTGTGCTTGTAGACACATGGCTTATACCACCAGAAGCTCCTGTTATCATAGCTGAAGAAACAGGTGCTGCTCCTCCTATTAGTCCCATCATATTAAGCTCTGCTATGGTATCAAGACCAAACTTGTCAACAGCAGCTTTTCTCAAAACAAACTCTCCAGACTGGAGAAGATATGTGCCTGTCCTTTGAACAAGGCCTCCACTGTGAAGGGTATCTATTGTACCTACATCATCATGGAAGGGTACAGCATTCCAAGCTCTAATAAGTCCATTGATAATATGAATGATTCCATTGATAGCAGCTTTGATGCCACCAGTTATTGCACCCCAGACAGAGTCCCATACAGCTTGTATTCCATCCCACACATGAGACACAACATTAACTATTGGGTCAATGATAGCATGCCAAGTAGCAACAAGAGCATTCCAAACCCCTTCAACCACTGCTTTAATTCCTCCCCACACAGCATTCCAAGCTGCACTTAGGGCATTCCATATTGCCATTGCTATAGCTTTAAGTGGCCCAAAGATGGCATGCCACACAGCTACAATGGCATTCCAAATAGCTAAGAGTACTGTCTTAACAGTGCCCCAAACTGCTTGCCATACAGTTACAAGGACATCCCAAATTACAGAGGCAACTGCAACTAAGACATCCCATATGGCATGAAAGATTGCTGAAATAACATTCCACACAAACTCAAGGACACTCTTGATAACCTCCCAAATCTTAGACCAAACAGCATAGACAGCATCCCAGATTATTTTCAAGGCACTTACAAAAGGTTTGCCTACAGCATTCCAAATTGTAACTAGAATATTCCACACCCATCTGAATACAGCCACAATAGCATTCCATGCTACTCGGAAGGCCTTGGCAACTAGCTTCCACCAAGCCATGATAAGACCAAAAACAAACTTGACTGTATTCCAAAGGAATCTGAAAACTGCTACAATAGCTTGAATGACTACTTTGACTACAACAGCTGCTCCTCTAAGTACTGCCACAAATACCTTGATGATTGGTATTATTATTGTCCCAAAAATCCAACCAAGGACTCTGAGCCAAGTGGTCACTATTTTCAGACTGACTACCATTACTACACCAATGACTTGACCCACAAGCTTAATGACTGGCCAAAGAGCTTTGAGTACATTCCATAGCTCCTTGAACAAACCCCACACTTGTTTCAGGACTCCCATCAATGGGCCTTTAATGTGATTCCAAATAGATACAAAAGCTTTCCATAGTTGAGTGACTGCAGACCACACAGCTTTAAGGACTGATAGCAATGGGCCTTTGACTTTCTGCCAGGCCTCTCCTAACCATTTCCAGACTGCTTGCCCTATCTCCTTAAGCTTGTTCCACCATTCAACTAAAATGGGTTTGATAGCATTCCAAAGATTGGTTACAACAGGCTTAATCTTGTCCCAGTATTTAACAATCAGAGATATGACTGCTACAACACCTATCATAATAGCTATGAAGATTCCAATAGGTGCTGCTGCTCCTGCCAAGGCAGCTCCAATTGCTGGCCCAATAGCTCCAATGATTGCTATAAGACCACCTATAGCTAGAGTCACACCAACAATAGCCATTCCTATACCAATAAACTTTTTCACAGGTTCTGGAAGTTTGCTAAAAAAATCAGCTACAATCTTTAGCTTGTCAGCAAGCCACTTGAGTGCTGGGATAAGAGCATTACCAACACCAATAACAAACACCTTAAATACATTGCCAAGTATCTGCATTTTAGCACCAAGTGTATTAGTCATTTTGGCAAAAGCTCTTTCTGTCACTCCTGTAGAGCTACCCATCTTACCCATCATCTCAGTATAAGTAGCTCCACCATTAGCCATAAGATTGAGCATACCAACAAGTGACCTTGAGCTTGGAAACATCTTCTTCATTTCAGTGGATACAAGACCTTTAGCTTCAGCCAAAGCTAGAAACTGCTCTTCATCATCTCCAGCTGCTGCTGCCACCTCTTTAAGGCTTGCTGTCTGTACTCCAAAGTAACCTTGAAGTTTTCCTAGTACACCTGTTAGACCTTCTTGCTGAAGTGCCACTTGAATTGTCTTGTCTGAGAGTGTACCCCAAACTTGAATAAGGCCTTCTGATGGGCCAAGCAAATCATTGATTGTAGCTCTTATAGCAGTGCCAGCAACCCTTACAGGTAGACCTTGTCTAGTCATAGTAGCAAAAGCAGCTCCAAGCTCTTCAACTTTTATGCCAGCAGTAGCAGCTAAACCTGCTACCATAGTCCAAGCTGGTGCCAAATCCTCCATTCTAGTCATGCCCATAGCTACTGTCTGGAACATGACATCACTTACTTGACCTGCTTTTGATGCTTCTAAACCATAGGCATTAAGAGTCTTAGCCAATACATCAGTTGTAACTCCTGTATCAGTTAGACCTGCCACTGCCAGCTTAGCAGCTTGTTCAAGTACAGTCAAACCTTCTGCTCCAGCAAAGCCAGCAGATGTGACCCAATAAAGGCCTTCTGCTAGAGTGGAAGCTGACTGTGGTACTCTTGTAGATAAATCAAGAACCTTATCACCAAGAGCTTTGATATACTTCCCTGAAGTGCCATCCATGAGAGTCCAAATCTCATTCATCTTGCCACCAAATTCTCTGGCAGCATCAACAGCACTACCAAGTGCCTTGAGCATGAGGCCACCAGCTATTACACCAGCAGCCCCAACACCCAATAGCTGTTTATTCAAAGCAGAAGTAGCTTTACCCATAGTGCCCATAGAATTAGCTACACCAGTCATTACTCTAGTAGCTTCATCTTTGGCACTTATGAGATACTCTATTGAACCATAGGCCATAACTCTAACCTCTTGCTGCTTCCTCTTGAGCCTTAGCCTTGACTTGGTAATATGCCAGCATTAGACCAACATCTCTATCTGACCATGTTGAGTATATTTCTGATGGTTTCACTTTCATTTTATCTGCCAAGAAACAGACCTGAAAGATGTAACCAGATACCTTGTCTTCATTCCTAATCCCTTTCTTTATAATTCCAAGGCATCACGCATTACAGATTCAACATCAAAGCCAGACAGTTTTGTTATCTGCATCACAAGGAAGGCAACATCACCAGCAAGAGCATTCTCAAGATATGATGCTTTAGGTATCTTTGGCTCAATAACATTAGCCAATATAACTTGATTCTGAATCCAATCTTCATTCTTGACAATTTTACTCTTCTCACCTTTGCCAGACCTAATCATGGGTGCTTTCCTTCTTATCTCTTTGAACTCCTTTTGAGTCATAGCCTGAATGAGTATCCTGCTACTCCTACCAGGTAGCTCTACCCACTTAGTTGGTCTTTCAGCATCAGGAGAAAGCCAATCATCAAGCTTCACAATTGGAAGCTCATCCATTGCCTCTTCTGGCACATACTCTTCACCAGCATCATCTGTCAATGGTGGGGCTGATTTAGACCTGTAACCATAATCTTCACCCAGTGTAATAATGTCTTGTGTCATTTTACTCTCCTTTCAAAAGACATTAATCAACATCATATATATCTTCAATGTCAGTGATGCTGAACTCAAGAGGTTTCTCAACATACTCTCCATCCTTCAATTCAAAAGCATCACTGCCAAGTATACACCCCTTAAGGAGATAACCAATAAGATTAACTGCTCCTGTTGGGCTACCACTTCCAGCATCTTTTACCTGAATAGGAAAATCCTCAAAATCAATCTTGAGGTCAAACTCTTCAGGTACTCTGTCAGCATGTGACCTATCTGTAGTAATATTGGTAATACCATACAGCTGAGATACCATTGCTGAAGTAAGGAAGTATGCAGTGGCAGTACCTTTAGCTTCATAAACTCCAGGCATTGACTCATGCTGCTTAACTCCAAGCTGCTTCCTCTTATCAAGGTTCCAATCTTCACTAAATTTGACACCATATATTTCACTGGCATCTTCATAGGATACTTCACCACTACCAGCAATAAGTATGGTGGCATCCCAACCATGCATCGGCTGATATAGAGCCATTTCAAACCTCCTTCAATTGAAACACAAACACATCAGCAGTTAGATACTTGTGATAGAAATTAGGGAGGCCTCCTTCACCTACAGCTTCTACTGTCCCTGAGAAGGCAAGTTTGACTCTTAACTTCTTCCACAACTCTCTTTGCATTCTTTTGAGTACAACTTTTAGTCCATCAGCAATATCCTTTGTCTCTGGTGGTGTCCTCCCCCAAACATCAAACCTAAATAGGTGCTGGTCTGTCCAGCCTATCATGTCTGAAGTTGATGGGACAGCATCCTCCTTGAAAAGCATCACTGGGACTGTATCTTGATTTGTTATAGTTATGTAAGGCTTTTCTGGTTCTGCTGTAAAGTTGCTTTGACCTGATTGCAAGTAATCAGGATTTGAAGCTGTTATGGTTAGAGGTTTTGTTGGAAACAGAATTTGCATTTTGGCTTTTATACCAACAACAGCAGGGTCAGCATAACCATTTATCAAAAGCTCTATAATTTCATTTGTGTTCAGCACTATGTCATGGTCAAGCATTTCTGCTCCACTTCTTCTTCAGCTTTGGCTTGATACTCTGACTTGCTGTGTAATCAAGAAAATCTCTAAGCACTGGTTTTGGTGCATCTTTCAGGCCTCTAGGTAAAACTTGATAGAGCTTTATGGCATCTGTAGAGGCTATGTGAAGTGCTATATAGATGTCTTCTTTGTAGACAAAGGTAGTAAGTATTTCAGCCACAGTCTCTTGACCATCTTCAAGTATGGCAAAATGTTTCTCTATTTTCATTCAAATATATCCTTTATGTCATCAGCAATTGTATTCTTGTACTTCTGTGCATTTTTCCTTTTGGCTATTTCCATCCAAGACCTAGCAGGCATGCTGCCACCTTTCCTATTTGACCAACCATCATGGACAGGTATGGCATAATCAGCATCATTGAATACAAGCCAAATACCTAGAACAATTCTTCTTATGTGATGGCTTCTTCTAAGATTCTTTGTTCTCTTGTAGACAGATGAACCTTTCTGACTATAGATAAGAGCATCAATCTCAGCTATACAATCTTTCAGAAATTCTTTGGCAGCTTTACCAACAGCCCTATCCACTCTCATATCAAACTTTGAACCAAAGCCTGCCATCTGAGCAGCCATCTTATCAATATTGCTTGATATGCTCATCAACATCATTAGCTTATCCTCTCAGCAGTAAATGACTTGTAGATAATTTCATCTACAATAGTGACCCTATCTCTGTCAGCTATTCTGTAAGTGACACTATCCCAAACCATTTCCTTGTAAACATACAAATCCACATCTGGAGAAAGATACACCTTGCAAGAACCTGCCTTAGCAACACCAACATCTGCCACATACTCCTTCTGACTATCTGAAGTTGGAAAAATAAAAGCTTTGACAGTCTCATCTTCTCCAGCATTTAGGTAACCAGTACCACCACAAGGTGTGTGGTCTTTGTTAGGATAACCATATTGCCAGCAAGTGCACTTTTCTGTAGCTAAAGACTTGAGCACTATAGTGCTACCATAGGTTTCTAATTTTGCCTTGAAAGCAAGTGCTCTACTCATCCACCATACCTCAACCAGAATCTATTGGGAGGAAGTAACAGCTCATCCTCATCAAGCTCTTCATCTGCCACAACTAAAAAGTCTGCTCTTGTTAAAGGAGCATATGGAGCAAGAAGTGTCTGAGCTTTTATGAAAAGGTCTTGTGTGATTTCTACCAGACCTCTAGCTGCAGTGCTAGCATTATCTATTCTCAAGCTACCAATAGCAAAGCCACCCTCAATACCAGATGCTATATTCACTTGTCTCTTTCTAAGCATGCTGCTGATGACCCAATACATCTCAGCAAACTTAATGTCATCACAAGCAGCAGCATAAGTGTCATCACCAACAAGGGTTTTAATCTTGGCATCAATCCATGTAATTCTTTTGCTTATCCAGTTTCTGAAAGAGGTATTGTCAGCAAACTTAAAATCAGTATAGCTGAACCCACCTTCTTCTAGGATATCATCAACAATTACCAGGGACATCAGCTGTGCCTCCTGTTGGCCATAGAGGCTTTCTAAAGGCCTCTGTTTTTACTGTGTACTCTTATCCACACCTGTAGCTTAACTGTCCTTAGACAGCCTCTCCTGGCTCCTAATAGCATCACATTAGGCCTTCCTCTAGACTATCTCCTCTAGTCTCTCTGAGTATGTACTCTATAAGGTCATCAGCTTTGCTTTTAGTGTTACTGCCTTTTGGGGATTCTACTTTGACAAACCTTCCTGCTCTCACACAAGCTAGAAGGGATTGAACAGGGACACCAGTTGGGCCAATTGGAAGCTCTTTAGATTCAGAGCCTTTTATAACCCAGCCAGTATCCCTGTCTTTATAGCAAGTATTTTCATCCCTGAGCTTAACCCATATTGGGCCTTTGCTTGATAAAGTCTGTATGCCTTTCAGAAGCTTCTCAACAGGGATAACTATTGCCATAATCCCATCATCACCCTTCTACCCAAACATAGGAGTGGGGCCAGGGTTAACATCAATATCAGTGCTGTAGTCAAGGATTATCCTAGCATCAGCAAAGATATTGGCAAAGCCAGTTATGATGCTTGCATACTGACCATTGAGCTGCTTGTTAACAAGCCTCTCAGATTCAATAAGCAGCTTCATAGCAGTCAGCTGCACAAAGGCCTTGGTGTTATCAATCATGATTATCTGACTATCAGGCACATCACTGTGCACAAACAAATCCTGATTGGCAGGCAGAGCAGACTGAAGGTTAAGCTCAACCAGTGGACTGCCAAGAGACTTAACAGGAAGCTGAAATGCTGCCATGTTAAGGATTGTGACAGCAGTCTCTTCATTTGTGAGCATAGCTCTGCTAGGCCTATTCATCCTATTCTGGCGCACCCAAGCTCTGACAATGTCACTGTAAGCCAAAGTGTTTGGAGTAGCAACACCCATCACAATAGCAGCTTCAGAGCCATCAGCCTGGTCACCATTGATAGCAATGCTAACTAGGTCAGCATCAAGCTCAGCACCCAGCTGGATACCCAAGTCCTCAAAGTAAATTGAGGCAAGCTTGATAGGAGTGAACATGATAGACTCATAAGACTGCATAAGCCCACGTGCACGCTTCTTAATAGTCACCTGTTTGCTATCCCAAGTCATAGAGCCAGTGGTTATGTCAGCACCCTCATTGACTTCTTTCATAGCAGCTTCACTAGCATTGTACCATGGCATGGTAATACCAGTATTGGCAATAGTCTCATCTCCAACAACCAGCTTGCTGTAGAATGGGGCATAAGCCAGACCTTTGCGGATAGCATCCCTGAATATCTCAGGGAAAAGCCACCTGGCATCTCCATCCATAGTCAGAAGCTTCTCAACAGTCATCTCAGCAAGATTGATGTGCAACTTACCATAGTACTGCTCAGGTGTTATCTCTTCACCAAATTTCTTTGGCAGATAGTCTTTCAGAGTAATGTCTTTACCCTGTGACCTCATTGCCTGCATCTCAAAGTGCAGTGCCTTAGGCCCAAGCTCTTTTGTAACTTTGATACTCATTCTATGTCACCTCCTTAAAGTACACCAACATCAAGAGAACCAGCAGCAGCAGCAGCAGTCAAAGCAATACCAATGATAGCACAGCAATCATCAGCAGACCCAGGCGATGAGCTAGGGTCATAAGCATAGACTCTACCATTGGTGCCAACAACTACAGGCTTACCAGCAGCTATGATTCCACCAGCAGTAAAGGTCTCAACAGAGTTGAACCTACTAGCAACAGTAACATCCTCTCCAGCAGCTGCATTGGCTACAATAATATAACCAGCTATTGAGAGGCTTGCACGAGCAGTAGGAAGGTCAACTTCATATGCTCCCATTATCTCTACAAAGTCACCAACATCAAGCTGTGTATTGCCAACACAGGTAAGATTTACACCTTTGTTAGGTACAGCTCCACCATAAGTTATAGATGCCATCCTCACACACCTCCTTTAACCATGAATAGAATTAGCAACACCATTGTCTGTAGTATCACTAGGGTTAGTTTCATCAGTAGCATCCTTGTCTTCCACTCCATCTGTGTCTTCAACAGATGACCTTCTTACCTCTGGAGGAAAGATTTTCTCTGCCTGCTCTTTGAAATCTTCCCCAAGCTGATTGAGCAACTCAGGGTCATCTCCACACTTCTCAAGCAGTCTCATCAAAACAGTGGTATCAACTTCTTTGCCTTCTTCACTCTTGGCCAGCTTATACCACCTAATAACCTCAGCCTTCTTCTCTTCAATAAAAGCTTCAACAACCTTCTCCTTGGCATCAACATCAGCCTTGGCTTTGTTAAGCTCTTTAGTGAGAGCATCCTTTTCCTTTGTTACATTAACAAGTGATTCCTCTGCCTGAGCAAGTTTTGTTTCAAATGCAGAGGCCTCTTCAATTTTTGTCTCCAAATCTTTCTGAAGTTTCTTCATCTCTTCACTCATCTGTCTTACCTCCTTGCGGATTATTTTGCTACCATCAAATTCCCATACTTTCTTTCCTTTGGTGATAGTTATATAATCACAATTTTCCGATAACTCCAATACAGCACCTTCATCTATTAAAGCTACTATCTTGCTAACATCCCATGGAGGAGTTTTGTCAAACTCTTTATAGTGCTTACCAAGGTGAGCTTTACAACCTTCTACCTCATCAGCAGGAATAGAAGCACCACCCCTGGCTCCCATCAATGCACCACCAGCAGCCATAACTCCTTTCAAAACAGTTTTAATAGAGCTATCAATCAGCTTGTGGTGTGGAAGCTTATAGGAAGTTTTTGCTTCTTTATTATCCTCATCAAACCAGGTATATGCTGAAGCAAATTTCTTCCAGTCAGGTGGGTCTCCAAGTAACTCATTACCATCAGCACTAGAGAATGACCAACTCTCATCAGGGTCAGCTAGAGGAAAGGATTTGAAAGGCACAACAGATTTGATTTCAGCCTCTGGCTTTACACCTTCTGCTTCTTCATCTTTGTCATTCACTTCCTTGATAGCCTTCCTGATTATGTCTAAGGTTCTGCCTTCTTCACAAACCATCTTCTTTACTACCTCTGCCCCATATTGGGCTCCTAAGTAAACAGATGATAGCTCATAAAACTCCAAAACCTCCTCAATACTTCTATAGCACAAAGTGCCATCATACTTCTGACTTCTGATATGACTATTGTCACAAGACATACTGAAATGGTCTGGCCACAATACACCACACACACTACACACAGCCTTAGAAATTGACACTCCAACACTTACTGCCCAATAGACTCCATAAAGAATGTTCTCAATAAAATCTTGATATTGGTTTGTATTGGGTATGTAAACCCAAAGCTTAAGATGGTCAACTTGACCAAGAGTCTCTTTCTCAGCAAAATAGATTCTACCATTGGCAAGGTCATCAGGATAATGAGAACATATGAAAGGTTTACCTAGAGGCCCAGGTGCTTTCTTGTTACCAACAAGTTTGTTAATACAAGCTGTGCTGAACATATCCCAATCTCTATCAATGGAATTATTCATAGCTCTAATTGGAAAAGCTACAACTTGGTCTGCTGTTACAGGTTCCAGTGTATATTTATTGATAATCTTCAGGTGTTCTGAAGAAGGAGAAAAGCTGTTGGTTGCTGAAATGCCATCAGCAAATGACAAATCTTTCTGTACAAAGATGTGCTCAACCTTACTCATGACCCTTTCCTCCTCTGGCTTTTCTTTAACCTTTTGGCTTCAACCACAGATTCACTGTCCATTTTTCTTAATTCTGGTCTGACAATTTTTTTCTGTTTCCTAGCCTTAGACCTATTCCAAAAATTGTCATTTACTATCAGCATCTTTTAACACCTCATCCTTTATCTAAACTTATACCTTGGAAGAAAGTAAAGCATGAATTCTGTCACAGACTATGCTATAATTATATTGTTCTTTAATGGTTTTATAAGCCTGCCAACCCTTCTCTAGAGCCTCATCATAGTGAGTGTAAACCTCTTCCATCAAAGCACACAAGTGACCATAGTCAGGTTCTGCCCAACTGCCCACATCTTGTCCAAAATATTCAATAGGATAATCACCTGTATTTCTAGGAATTTTAACCAGCTTACTTACAGCCAAGGGATAACAGATGTCTGGAGAAATGTATTCAGTCATAGCAGACCAATTTGTGAGTATGGTTGGACAGCCAGTGGCCATAGCTTCCAGAGGTGGACTGCCCCAACCTTCTCCTCTACTTGGGTATACAAAACAGTTTACATAGGAGAAGATTCTATCCATGAGAGCATTGTCACACTCACCTGCTATCACTACAATCCTATCATCATCTGGAAAGCTACCTGTGTGACCCAGTCTAGTCTTTATCCAAAGCTCTACAGGTAGGTTTGGCTTGTTACCAAAAAGCTCCATCCAGGCCTGGATAACCATGCTGAGATTTTTTCTATTATCATTGGCATTGTTAGCCATCCACCCAAATACAAATGGGTCTGTTGACTCTCTTCTGTCAATGTAGTGTATCCTGTCTCTTTCAACTCCTAAATTCACAATCTCTATTGGAGTCTTGACACCACACTCTTGAAAGATGTCAACACCCCATTGAGAAGGATTCCAGACCTCATGAATATTATTCAACCTTGGAGGCCATGA
>Ga0172381_10000301_pt1 | contig 60401 bp, 73 predicted proteins | sample Leawel6488metaG_FD_119754 | JGI IMG/M metagenome (GOLD analysis project Ga0172381, IMG submission 119754) | Leachate microbial communities from a municipal landfill in Southern Ontario, Canada - Leachate well 64-88 metaG | ecosystem: Engineered > Solid waste > Landfill > Unclassified | place... | reverse complement strand
GCGCGGAATGTCCTTTTAAGTTAGTATATAGCATGAATGGAGGAGTCGTATAGCGGCCATTACAACAGCTTGGAAAGCTGTGACCTTCACGGGTCTCGTGGGTTCGAGTCCCACCTCCTCCGCATATAAAATATTATTAAATAATAAAAAATTAAACTATGGAAACAGAAACCAAAAAGTTTGACCTGTCTAACAGGTTTTTCATCATAATCGCTATTTTAGTTTTAGGTGTTTTAGTGTATTTTGTAGGACAAATGTCCTATCAATTCCAGGCTTTGAACCAGCAAAACATGAATCAAATTACCGTGACTGGAGAAGGCAAAGTTTATGTAAAACCAGATATAGCTTTGGTTAGCCTTGGAGTTACCACAACAGGGTCTACAACAGCCGATGTAATGGAGAGAAACACCCAAAAAATGAACGCCGTAGTACAAGCAGTTAAAGATTCGGGAGTAGAAGAAAAAGATATTCAAACTACAAATTATAGCTTAAGCCCTTTGTATAATTATACCGAAGCTGCAGGACGCGTGTTTCAGGGCTACACCTTAGAACAAAACTTGCAGGTTAAAATAAGGGATTTTGAAAAAGTGGGGGATATTTTACAGCAAGCAGTTTCAAAGGGTGCAAACTTGACTAGTAACTTACAGTTTACAATAGAAAATCCTGAAGAGTTTAGGCAAGAAGCCAGAACTAAAGCCATTGAGCAGGCCAAGGCAAATGCCCAAAATCTTGTTAAGGATTCTGGCATAACATTGGGCAAGCTTGTCAATGTTTACGAAAATTATGCTTATCCTATGTACAACTCCACAAAGGCAATTGGCATGGGAGGCGCGACAATGGACTCAGCTCCTGTCCCAACAATTCAGCCCGGACAGACAGAAATAGACGTCACTATCAATCTTACTTATAGAGTTAAATAATGGATTGTATCTTTTGTAAAATTATAAATGGAGAAATACCCTCTGCCAAGGTTTTAGAGACCGACGAGGTTCTGGCCTTTGATGATATAGAGCCAAAAGCCAAGGTGCATGTTTTAATTGTGCCCAAAAAACACATTGAGTCTGTAAAGCATTTAGAAGAAATTGATAAAAATTTAGTTTCTGAATTAGTTTTTACAGCTCAAAAAATTGCAAAAGAAAAAGAATTAGAAGGGTATAAACTAGTATTTAATGTTGGCAGGGAAGGAGGACAAATTGTAGACCACCTGCATTTACATCTTTTAAGTGGAGACGTTCAAATTTAATATGGCAGATTCTCAAGTAGAAGAAATAAAAAACAGATTGAATGTTCTGGATGTTGTTGGCGCCTATGTGAAGCTTAGCAAAACCGGGGTTAATTACCGCGGTATTTGTCCCTTCCACTCAGAAAAAGGGCCATCGTTTTTTGTTTCTCCATCTCGCCAAATGTGGAAATGCTTTGGGTGCGGAAAAGGAGGAGACATTTTTGAGTTTATAAAAGAAATAGAAGGAGTTGAATTTGGAGATGCTTTGAAAATTTTGGCAAATAAAGCAGGCATAGAGTTAAAAAGGGAAAATCCAAAATTAAGAACAGAAAGACAGAGATTGTATGAAATTTGTAATTTAGGATGCTCATTTTTTGAAAAACAGCTGGAAGCTTCTGCTTGGGGAAAACAAGCAAAAGAATACTTGTTAAAGCGCGGCATAACAGAGGAAAGCCTAAAGAAATGGAGGATTGGGTATTCTCCTGATACTTGGCAAAGTTTATCGGACTTTTTAGTAGGTAAAGGGTATACAAGAGATGAAATAGTAAATGCTGGTCTTGCTGTAAAGTCAGACAAAGGTAATAACCCTTATGACAGGTTTCGTGGCAGAATTATATTTCCCATTTTTGATTTAAATTCCCAGCCCATAGGGTTTGGCGCTCGCATTTTCAAGGACGCGCAAAAAAAAGAAACTGCAAAGTATATAAATACTCCCCAAACACTTTTGTATGATAAGAGCAATGTTTTGTACGGGTTGAACAATGCAAAAGTTCCGGTGAGGAAAAACAACCAATGCGTTTTAACAGAAGGCTATACAGATACTATAATGGCACATCAAGCTGGGTTTGATAATACAGTGTCTGTTTCTGGAACCGCGCTTACTTCACAGCATTTAAATCTGCTAAAAAGATACACAGATAATCTACTTCTGGCATTTGATATGGATTTAGCCGGTAGTAGCGCAACAACCAGGGGGATAGATTTGGCAATATGTCTTAAATTTAATATAAAAGTTATTGACACGTATGCTAATGCAAAAGATCCCGCTGAAATTATACTTGAAAATCAAAGAGAATGGGAAATATCCTTAAAAAACGCTAAAGACATAATGGATTTCTATTTCAGTTTTATCTTGTCTCGTTTTGACAAAAATGATTCTAAAGGAAGAAACGAAATAGAGAAGTTTTTATTTCCTAAGTTCGATACGTTGCCAAGTCAAACTGAACAGAATAAGCAGCGCCAGAGACTAGCGGAAGAATTTAAGGTGTCAGAAGATGCTATTTTAGAAGATTTTAAAAATTGGAAGAAAGACAATCAAGCAGGCGGAATTGAAAAAAGTCTGCGATATGTGGTTAAAAATATATCGCCAAATCAGCATCTCATAACTGGAAGGAAAAAACTTTTAGAAGATAAAATTGTGGCTTTGGTTATAAATTACCCAGAGAATTTAAACCTAATTGAAGAGGTTCACCGTAATTTATTTAATGACAAGACAAAACAATTTTTAGATGAATTGAGGTTGGGGATGGCAGATAAAGCTGTTTTTGCCAGTATCTTAGAAAAACCAGATTACAAAGATTTCTACAACACATTAGCCTTAAAAGCAGAGGTGGATTATGAGGAAGACCCTTCGGCAGGCTCAGGACAGGTGGCAGAGGAGATTCAGCTTTGTCTTTCTGAGCTAAAAGGTATAGAATTGAGAAACAGTTTAAATAACATGCTTTCAGAGATAAGGTCTGAAAAAGATGAGCATAAGAGAGACGAAATTATAAAAGAATTTGATAAAAAAGCAAGGGAACTGCATCATCAAGCATAGTTGATTTATGAATCAAGAAACCAGAGTATGCCAAAACTGCAAAAAGGACTTTACTATAGAGTCCGAGGATTTTGATTTCTATGATAAAATGAAAGTCCCAGCCCCAACCTTTTGCCCGGATTGTAGATTACGAAGACGTTTGGCTTTTCGTAACGAAAGAGCGCTTTATAAAAGAAAATGCGACTTGTGCGGGAAAGATACAATTACACGATTTGATCCAGAGAAGGGAATTGTAAATTATTGCGGAGAATGCTGGTGGTCTGACAAATGGGACCCCTTGGAATATGGTCAGGATTATGATTTTTCAAAACCTTTTTTCCAGCAATGGGGTGAGCTTTTACAAAGAGTTCCGCAGTTTAATCTCATTACAATACAAAGCACCTTGATTGATACTGATTTTGTAAATATGAACCATTACCTGAAAAGCTGTTACTATATTTTTAATTCTGATTATGATGAAAGGTGTATGTACGGCGAAGAGTTGGAACGTTGTAAAGATTGCGTTGATGTTACTATGGCCGATAGCACAGAGCTCGCTTATGAAAGCCTAAACTGCAATAAATGTTATCAAACCTATTATTCTGTAGATTGCGAAAATTCTCACGACATTTGGTTTTCAAAAAATCTTAGCGGATGTTCTAACTGCTTTGGTTGTATGAATTTGAGAAGCCAGCAATATCATATTTTTAACGAGAAATTTTTAAAAGAAGATTACTTTAAAAAGATTGCAGAGTACAAATTGGATTCGTACGCCGCTGTACAGGACTTAAGGAAAAAGGTTGAAGAATTTTGGCTTAAGTTTCCAAATAAGTATATGCATGGAGTTAAGAATTTGAACTCCAGCGGAGATTATGTATATAACTCTAAATTCGTAAAAAACTCTTTTATTGTAACTGAATCTGAATACTGCAAATATTGCATGTGGCTGATTGTTAAGGGAAACAAAGAATGTTATGATTTTACCCAGTTTGGACAAAATGGGGAGCTTATTTATGAATCTCTTTGTTCTGGAAAAGATGCTTATGATATCTTGGGAGGCATTAATTCTTTAGAAGGAAGGTACATGAAATATTGCGGGTATTGTTACAATAACAATAGTAATCTTTTCGGTTGTATTAGCTTGAAAAATAAACAACACTGCATTTTAAATAAGCAATACACAAAAGAAGATTATGAGGCACTTATGCCAAAGATTATTGCTCATATGAACGAGATGCCATACGTGGACAAAAAAGGGCGTAAGTATGTTTACGGAGATTTTTATCCAACTGAAATTTCACAGTTCGATTACAATGAAACTTCAGCGCAAGAGTTTTTCCCATTAACTAAAGAATCAGCCGAAGAAAAGGGATATTCGTGGAAAGATTTAAAAGCTAAAAATTATAAGATTACAGTTGAATCTAAAAATTTGCCCGACAGCATTTTGGATGTTAAAGAAGACATAACTTCACAAATTATTGGGTGCGAGCATGATGGTGATTGCAATGAACAGTGTGTTACTGCTTTTAGGATAACCTCGCAAGAATTGCAATTTTACAAAGTTCAAAAATTGCCTTTGCCCAGGCTATGTCCTAACTGCAGGCATTATCAACGCGTTAAAAACCGCAATCCAATTAAACTGTTTGAGAGGGAATGTGCCAAGTGTGGTAAGGAAATTGAGACCAGCTATGCGCCAGAGAGGCCGGAGATTGTGTATTGTGAAAGTTGCTACCAACAGGAGGTAGCGTGATTATCATTTTAGTATTATGGTAGTAAATTACCATAATTATGGTAGAATATAACCATATGATTTCGCTTAGATCAAAAATAACTCAAAAGATTTTAAATTTACTCATTTTAAATGATAATGAGCGTTTTTATGTGAACGAGCTAGCTAAGATAATTAATGAAGAGGCGTCTAACGTGCATAAAAAATTAGTTGAGCTGGAAAAGGAAGGTATTATTGCAGACGATTTTCAAGGAAAAGAACGGTATTTTTATATTAATAAGAAGTATAAATTTATAAAAGAGTATAAAAATATAATTTTAAAAGGTGTAGGCTTTGAAAAAATTTTAAAAGAAAAGTTAAAACAAGTAGACGGCATTGAGTCAGCCTATATTTTTGGTTCTTATGCCAAAAATAAAATGTCTGAGGAAAGCGACATAGATGTTTTGGTTGTGGGCAGTTTTAAAACAACAGAACTTCAAAGGGTGCTTTTGGAAGTTCAAAAATTATCGGGTAGAGAGATAAATTCTATTGAATTGCTAAATAATGAGTTTGAAAAGAAAATGGAGGAAAAAGATGAATTGCTTATAGATATATTTTCAAAAGAACATATAAAAATTATTTAGATGAGCATATCCTTTGAATCAAAATTTTTTGAAAAAAGGAAGTTTGAAGACAAAACAATTCAAAAGTATTTTAGGGGAGCCCAAAGAGATTTTAAAATTGCCGCAGAAAACAAGCATCCTGAAGTAACGTTTAAGTTTTCTTATGATTGTTTGATAAAACTTGGCATTACATTAATTGTCTCGCAAGGGTACAGAATAAAAAGCAGAACTGGGCACCATATTAAAATTTTGGAGAAGCTGTCTGATATTTTAGACAATAAAGACATTGAAATAATGGGGGAGGCTATGAGAAAGAAAAGAAATTTTGATTTGTATGAAGGAGGGGCAATTATTGCAGAAAAGGAAGCAAAAGAATACCTAAGTTTTGTAAGAATAATTATATCAGAATCAGAAAAATTCTTGAAAAACCAAAACAGTTTATTTTAAATAAAATTATATATATGGAAGCAGAAACGCGCCAGTGTCAAAACTGTAAAAAGGACTTTGCCATAGAGCCAGAGGATTTTCAGTTTTACGAGAAAATGAAAGTCCCAGCCCCTACATTTTGCTGGCTTTGCAGAGCTCAACGCAGAATGGCTTTTAGAAATGAGAGCTCTCTTTTTAAGCGCAAGAGTGATTTTTCTAATAAAGATATTTTTTCAGCCTTTGCGTCAGACGCCCCTGTAAAAGTTTATGAGAAGGAAGTTTGGTTAACAGACCAGTGGGATCCTATGGATTACGCTAAAGATTATGATTTTAAAAAGTCATTTTTCGATCAATTTAAGGAGTTACTACATGCGGTGCCTTTAAAGAATTTAAACGTAGTAAATGGTGTTAAAAGTGACTATTGTAATAATTTTACAGACCCTAAAAATTGCTATTTATGCTTTAATGGGAAAGACGCAGAGGATTGTATGTATGGGAATGGTTTTAGTTATTCAAAAAATTGCGTGGATACTTCAAACGTTGCAAAATCTGAGCGATGCTATGAAAGTTTTTGGCTGACCCAATGTAATAACACTATTTTTTCTTCGCAATGCGAAAATTCTTATAATCTTGCTTTTTGCCGAGATTGCGCAGGTTGCCATGATTGTTTTGGCTGTGTTAATCAGAGAAATAAATCTTATTGTATATTTAATGAGCAGTATACAAAAGAAGAGTACGAAGAAAAAATTAAAGAGTTTAATATTTCTTCTTATGCAGAATTAGAAAAAATGCGCGCAAAAGTATTGGATTTTTGGAATAAATTTCCTACACGTTTTATGATTGGTCTAAAAAATAATAATGTTTCTGGAAACTACATAGAGCATAGTAAAGATGTAAAAAATAGCTTTCTTGTTAGAGAAAGCCAAAATATTCATTATTCTCAGTATGTGCAAGAGTTGCCTGGCAGCAAGGATGTGTGGGACTACACTGCTTGGGGCGATTCTAATGAATTGGTTTATGAGTGTTCGGCATGCGGGATAGGTACGCATAATATTAAGTTTTGCTACAACGTTCAAGAAAATGTGCGAGATATAGAATATTCTTATATGTGTAGTAGCTCGTCAGATCTTTTCGGGTGTGTAGGTTTGCGAAAAAAACAATATTGTATATTTAACAAGCAATACGCTAAAGAAGAGTATGAAGAGTTAGTCGGAAAAATAAAAAAGCATATGGATGAAATGCCATACACAGATATCAAAGGAAGAGTTTATAAGTACGGAGAATTTTTCCCAATAGAACTTTCGCCATTTGCTTACAATGAAACGTTAGCACAGGAATATTTTCCTTTAACTGATAGTGAAGCTGACCAGAAAGGTTATTTTTGGCGCAGTTTTGTAGAAAAGAATTACAACCCCACAATTATTGCTCCAGATTTACCAGATTCAATTGATGATGTACAGGATTCTATAACCAAGGAAGTAGTTGGCTGTGCTCATGAAGGGAAATGTAATGAACAATGCACAGCTGCTTTTCGTATTATTCCAGATGAATTAAAATTTTATCGTGCAATGAAATTACCATTACCACGATTGTGTCCTTCTTGTAGGTCTTCAAAAAGGCTTTTGCAACGCACACCACTAAATGTCTATAAAAGGGAGTGCGCGAAGTGCGGGAAGGAAATTGAGACCAGTTATGCACCGGACAGGCCCGAGATTGTGTACTGCGAGGATTGCTACAAAAACGAAGTGGCGTAGGATAAGAGTTGATTTTTGGGACAAATTTTAGTATTGTAACCGTATTAATAATAATGACAAAAATTAAAAAAGTAGCTAAATCTAAAAAGGCTCCAGTAAAGAAAAAAGCCGTATCAAAAAAAGCAAAGTCCGCAGAGCCTAAGAAGCGAGACAGGGGTCCTGTTATAGATCAGGCTCAACTTCAGACGCTTTTAAAGAAAGGTGAAGAAAGAGGGTTTGTTACAACCTCTGAAATTTTGTATGCATTTCCAAAAATAGAAAAAGACATAGAGGGGCTGGAAGGCGTGTATGACAATTTTAATGAAAGGGGCATAGAAGTCAGAGAAATGACAGATTTTTTGCAGGTTAAAGGCAAAAAAGAAAAGAAGGCCAAAAAAGCTTTGTTAGGGAAAATAGACCCCATACAGATGTATTTAAGGGAGATTGGGAAATCTTCGTTTTTGTCCGCCAAAGAAGAAAAAGAATTAGCAAAGCGTATTGAAGCAGGAGACGAAGACGCAAAAAACAAGCTGGCTTTGGCCAATTTGCGACTGGTGGTTTCTATTGCAAAAAAGTATGTAGGCAGGTCTCCAAATCTGACTTTACTGGATTTAATTCAAGAGGGAAACCTGGGTTTGTTTAAGGCAGTTAAAAAGTTTGATTGGAGAAAAGGTTATAAATTTTCAACATATGCCACTTGGTGGATCAGGCAGTCTATTACCAGGGCTTTAGCCGACCAAGCCAGGACCATCAGGATTCCAGTGCATATGATTGAAACTATTTCCAAATATACAAAAATAAGAAAAAATTTATTGCAAGAATTGGGCAGAGAGCCTTTAGCAGAGGAAATTGCAGCTGAAATGGGTCTTGAAGTAGAAAAAGTGCATCATATAAGGAAAATAGCACAAAAAGCGGTTTCCTTGGAAACTCCGGTGGGAGAAGATAAAGACAAACAAGACAGCGTTTTAGCTGAATTTATAAAGGATGATAAAACTATTGCCCCAAACACAGAAGCTTCAAGAAAACTTTTAAAGGAAAGATTAAAGGAAATTTCTAGCGAATTAACCCCAAGAGAACTAAAAATTCTAGGAATGAGATTCGGGTTGGATGATGGCGTAATGCACACCTTAGAAGAAACAGGGGAGGAATTTGGAGTTACCAGAGAAAGAATCAGACAAATCCAGGCCAAGGCTTTAGAAAAGCTTAGGAAGCATAGGGAGCTCAAAAAAGTGGAAGACTACTACTAATAACAAAAAACCCCGCTATGCGGGGTTTTTTGTTATTACCACTTAAAAGATCTGATTATGCTCCATGCTAAGATAACAAGCAAAATAACATATAGTAGCACCAGGTGCCAAGTAGGATATGTTATAAAATTTACAACTAATATTATTGTGTCTCCAAACATTGTTTTTATTTATTATACAACATGTCTGGAATTCATGCCATAAATATCTGCCTTAGGCGGGATTTTTTATGAATTTTTCCCACAATTCAAGAGTCTGCCCTTCTAAGTCTTCTATCTCCTGCTCTGAAAGGTTTTTTATTTTACCAAAGTCACTGGCAGCCATGCTGACGATTTTTTTGTATCTCATACGGCTTATGTCTGCCATATTTTTTACTCTGGGAACTACAAAATTTGAAAAGTCCTTTATCATTTTTTGCATTTTTTCCTTTTTCATTTTACCTTCTTCTGTCTCAGAATATTTTATGGCGGCTTTTGTGAGCAAAGCTCCCACAGCAGCTCCTGCCAAAAATTTGATTGCACCATTATCCATAAGTTTTATGCAAAGGCGTTTATTGGACGCAATTGCCAGCTAATAGTTTTATTATTTTTGGGACTTTTTTTTCATTACCCATTCCAAAACGCTATAGATAGAAAATTTCTCTTTTATTACACTTTTTATTTCTTCAACAGACTTTTTGATATTTTCAGATGTTTTGGTCAAAAGTTTTATTATGCGTAAAACCAAAAAAATTGTTATTATAAGGAGTATAATCCATAACAGTGAAACAACTGAAGCGGTAAGAAAAAATGTAATTTGCGAAATTGTTAGGATATCCATATTATTACAGCTTTAATGTAATTCAGCATATAATATGCACATAAACGTTTTATTAATACCAAAAATAATTTTAAGAAATAATTTAGCATTCTTTTGTAGTATTAGAACGTAATCACTATATAACGTAATTTAAATTGTAACGTATGAAAATTACTGACGTACAAATAACTCCTATAAAGCCTAGAGATGGTTTGGTGGCTTTTGCAAATGTGGTCATTGATGACAGTATACACATGGGTTTTATAGGTGTACATACAAAGCTGGACGGATCCGGATACAGGATAACTTATCCCACTAAGAAGGCGGGCGTAAAAGGCTTGAATATATTTTATCCTTTGAATAAAGAAACCAGCAAGTTAATTGAAGAAGCTATTCTTTCCAAGGCAAGCCAGATTCTCACCAGCTAATTCTTCTAAAATAAAACAGCCCTGCGTTTTTAGGCTGTTTTTGAGTAAAAAGGTTCTTAAGCTTGAAAAACCGTAAAATCCCTTGTTAAGCTATGGCTGTTGGTGTATAATAGTGTAAGCATTATTAAAAGTAATAATTATTAATCATTCGGCAGCCCAGGCGCACCAGGCCAAAGCAGAGCCGAAAAACAAGTATTATGCCAGGAAAAGCAAATTCGGCTTTTATGAAGCCATTAGCAGTCTCTGCTGATTTAGAAGCAGTTGTTGGGAAGGGTCCTTTGCCACGATCTGAAGTTGTCAAAAAACTTTGGGCGTACATCAAAAAGAACAACCTTCAGGATCCAACCAACAAGAGAAATATCAACGCCGACGAAAAACTAAAGAAAGTTTTTGGCGGAAAGGCTACTGTAAACATGTTTGAAATGACAAAGCTAGTTTCAAAACATTTGTCATAATATATCAAGCAAACTAAAAGCGCCCATTGTGGGCGTTTTTAGTTTATCGGGCAAGAGCGCAAGAAGGGTTGACAAAACCCTTGACACGGGGGTTAAAAAGTGATATAATAAGAGTATAGTTAATTTAAGAATAGGATTGCTCAAAACTTAATTTTTTGAGTTTTTTATTAGGAATTGCAAATATAAATCATGAAAGTATTAACAAACATTAGATTTGCCCAGACAGCCGGGATTGCCCAGGTGGTTTTAGCTTTTATGGATTTTATAGAAGCCAGCAATAAAAACAACATTAATGTTGTTGCCGTTAATATATGTGACGAAGCACAAGGAACTTATAATAAAAAGTCTGGGGAAAAGACAAGCACAATCTCTGTGGGGGTTAGAGTGCCAAATATTGCTAAAGTTGTGGAAAAATCAAAAACCCTTGCTGACGTGGAAAAAAAGTTGGAGCCCATTATAAAAGCCTATCAAAAAGCCATACAGGAAGAAAAGCCGGATTTAGCTTTGGTAAATGGCACTTACTTTATGCCTTGGTGCTTGATGAAAGCAGCTGAAAGAGAAAATATTCCCGCTGTTTTGCATTATCACGGAGTTTTAACTAAAGAAACCCAAAATTGGAAAAAACATCCAAAGGAGCTCTTTTATCAGATGGAAAAGAGCTTTGACAAGAAGGATTTGTTTTATATATTCCCTTCCCAAATTACAAAAACCACCGTGGAAAAAGAGGTTTTTGGACATAAAATCAAAAAATTTGCTATTTTGCCAAACCCAGTTTCCGACTATTTTTTTGAAAAAGATGCTAAGGAGGAAAAGAAAAACATTGGTATTGTTAGCAGATGGGCTGGTATTAAAAACGTTAAATTTTGCGAAAAGTTGGCAGAATACAATCAGAAAAGAGGCGCTAAATTTGTAGTCAATGTAATTACAGATTTGGACACTAAAAACAAAAAATACAAAGAACTGTCTAAGGTTGTTACATTTCACAAGCCCACCAGCAATAAAAAATTGGCTTCTTTCTACAGAAACATGGGAGTAGTAATAAGCCCTTCCCACTTTGAAACTTACGGAAACGTAGCAAAGGAAGCTTTGGCTACGGGTACTCCGGCTATAGTTAACCCTAATATGGGAGTGGCGGAAACATTTGATGTTTTGGGTTTAAAGCGCTGGGTTATAAATTTTGACTCTGTTAAATCAGTTTATAACAAAATAGAAAGCGTGATAGGAGAAACAGTAAATACAGAAACTAGAGAAAAAATGAAAAGGTTGTATGTTCCCCCAAAGATATTCAATCAAATAATATCCATTCTAATGAGCGCGGCAGCATAAAAAAACACCCTATAGTAGGGTGTTTTTTGTTTATTAATTAAGCATCGTAATGTGTTTCTGGATAGTTTCTATAAATTTGGCTCTGTTCTTCCCCCCTGTCTTCGGGCTTGTCGTTTTTAGATGCGGATAAGAGCCAAGTAATAAAAGGAATGCGGTGTTTATCTATGCTCCATTCATTGTCTTTCAACGTGGGTTTCTTTTCCTCTTTAAACTTATTAAGCAAAGCTAATGTAGCTTCAAGATTTGAAGGGGAGAGTTTATTGTGTTCTTTAAGGAATTCTTCTTTGCTTATTTTTTCGTTTTTTATTGTTATTCCTCCCATACGACTATTATACACGAATTTGGAAAAAAATCAAGTCTGTAGTATTGTTAAGCAGAAGTTAATGTAATTTTCATTTATTTAAATTATAATTCGCTATATGTCAAAAACATCTAATACAATAGTAATAATAGTCGTTATTTTAGTAATTCTGGTTGCAGGAATTTTTATTTGGTTAAATTGGCAGAATAGTCAACCCGCAGAAAATATACAGCCAAAGCATTTTGTGGCTTCTGCGCTTTATATTTGTACAGACGGAAAAACAATAAAGGCAGATTTTTATGACAGTCCTTCAAGCGTGACTCCCGAGCCAGGACAGCCCCCAGTTCCTACAGGTAGCGTGGATTTGGTCTTGAGTGATGGGCGCCAGCTGGCTTTGTCTCAGACTATTTCAGGAAGCGGAGTTAGATACGCAAATAGTGATGAATCTTTGATTTTTTGGAATGAAGGCAATGGAGCTTTTATTTTAGAAAACAATCAGCAAACATATTCAGGATGCATAAGAACAATGGCTGACCCGGGGAATTTGCCACAAGTTTTTGAAAACGGGACAGAGGGATTTTCCATACGTTATCCTGAGGGATATAAAACAAACATAGGGTACACGTACACAGAGTTGGGGCCCGGCAAAGAAATAGGAGGAGTGTCTTTTACTATACCCGTTTCTATGGCTGATGGTACAAACTTGAGTAGCGACAGTTATATAAGCGTTGAGGAAATACCCCAAACACAAGATTGTTCGGCATCCTTATTTTTAGATTCTGGAGCCAGTGCCCCACAAAGCCAAACAGACCAAGACGTTACTTACTCTGTGTCTTCTGAAACAGGAGCTGGAGCAGGGAATAGGTATGAAGAAACAGTTTATGCTATACCGGGCACTAACCCTTGTATGGCTGTGAGATATTTTATACATTACGGCGTAATAGAGAATTATCCTGCAGGATCTGTGCAAGAGTTTGATAAGCAGGCTTTACTGGACCAGTTTGATGCCATAAGGCGCACATTGGTAATCCAACAATAAAAACGCTATTTTTTTGCTAGAAAATTCTTACCTATTATATAAAACTCTTTGCTGTTTTTGGTTACAGCTCTTGGTTTTAGCCTTTTTGCAACTTGAAAGTTTGATTTGATTTCTTTAAAAAATTCAACCACTTCCTGGCTGTCAAAAATTTTACATACAAAGTTTCCCCCAGGTTTTAAAAACATTTTAGCTAGCTCAAAAGCCATTTCATCTAACTCTAAAGATTTTCCCGAATCCACAAAAACAATGCCGGTTGTGAAGGGCGCCATGTCAGAAATTACAGAGTCAAACTTATAATCAAAATCTTCTTTTTTAAAATCAAAAACGCTTTTTTTAAGGAAAGTTATATTCTTTTTTTCAGGTATTTTTACTTCATCAATATCAGCTCCTATAACAAAGCCCTTATCTCCTACGCGCTCTGATGCATACAAAAGCCATGAGCCGGGAGCGCACCCTAAATCCAAAACCTTATCACCAGGCTGAAACAATTTATATTTCTCGTCTATTTCTTTTAACTTATAAACAGACCTGGCAGGATAATTTTCCTTTTTGGCCAGTTCTGTGTAAAATTCTTGTTTTTTATCTTTTCTGTACATTATATTACTCTACCAAAAAATTCTTTAGTCGACCAGGTATTTTATGAATAGCTTTTGGCGTTTGGTTATGTCCGCCGATTGCATTTTTTTTAGTTCAGCAGAGGCCAGTTTGGATTGTTTCTTAAATTCGCTATCAATTTGCATGGCTTTAGCATTCACGCAAAAAGCCAGGTTGTTTATCCCCATTAGTTTTAGGCCTTTTAATGACTTAAGCCTGGATAGCGCTACATATCCCATGCCTTCCAAAAAGCACTTTGAAAGGTCTATTTCAGCAGAATTTAGGTTCATGCCCTGGGATTTGTGCACTGTAATGGCCCAGGCCAGGCGCAGAGGTATTTGCGAAATTCCAGCAGCTACTTTGTCTTCTTCCTCTATGGTCCAATCAGCGTAAGTGACTGTTATTTTTTTGCCGTCTTGAGTTTTTACAACAGGCAAATCAGCGGCCGCAAAGCCAACCACTTGCCCCTGTGTGCCATTTACATAGCCGGCCTCAAAATTATTTTTTATAAACATCACTTCAGCTCCCTTTTTCAAAACTAGTTTTTCTGGAGCTAGACAGCTTTTCTTTAGCACATTAACTACAACAGGATTTCCTCTAAAGCTCATTTGGTAGTAATATTCTTTGCCTTTTATTTTAGCCAGTTCAGAATAATTAATACTGTCCACGTCAATGTTGTGGGTATAAAGTTTTGTTAAAATTTGTTTTATGGGTTTGGCATTTTTTTGTTCTCTAAACAGCAATGCTTTTGATTTTTCAGCCTGGTTGTCCCTTATATAATTTAAAATTGTATGGAGTTTTTTGTCTTTTGTCCTGTGCTGTTCATCTAAATAACAGATTTTTATGCCCATCCTTTTCCAAACATCGGACTCGTTTACAAATTTGATTTCATTTCCGCTTCTTTCCACGGGAGGAAGCTGAAAAAAGTCGCCCGAACAAACAACCTGCAGACCGCCAAAAGGCCTGGGGTTGCGCCTGGCAAATTGGCAGATTTTATCTACCGCCTCAAACTGCGAGGCTTTTATCATTGATATTTCGTCAATAATCAAAACATGTGCGTTTTTAATTCTTTTGCGCACGTATCCTTTTTCGCATATTTTTTTGGCTTCTTGTTCATCAAGCTCGTCCCTGATTCCCAACCCCGACCAAGAGTGCAAAGTGGTTCCGCCCATATGCGTGGCTGCAATTCCGGTGCTGGCGGTAACAGAAACCGCCACATGGTTTTTCTTTAAGTATTTTATGTATTCGTTTAATAAAAAAGTTTTCCCGCTTCCTGGCGGGCCCGTCAAAAAAGTGTTGTATCCAGATTGAAGAATGTCCAAAGCTTCACGCTGTTTCATAATAGGGTATTATATCACTTATTGCGAAACCCCCAAAAAAGTGGCACAATAAATAAAAACCATGGAAGAAGAAATTTTAAAAAGACTTGAGGAGCAAGACAGAAAATTGGATAAAATTTTTGTGTCTGTGGAGAAAACGCGCAAATATTTTATGTGGACGCTGATTGTAACAGTGGTAATGATTGTTTTGCCCTTAATAGTGCTGGGGGTTGTTATTCCAATATTTTTAAACGTTTATATTAATACATTAGGAATATGAAAATACTCACTATAATAGGAATCGTTATATTAATATTAGTTGTTGGGGTTGGGGTTTGGTTTTTTATACCTAGTGTTCATGCTCCAGCAAACCAAGCAAATAATATTGATAATCAAGAACAAATCGTAGGTGGAGATGCAGATGAGCATGGATGTTTGGGATCAGCCGGTTATCTTTGGTGCGAACAAAAGCAAAAATGTTTGCGCGTTTTTGAGGAGTTTTGTCCTAGCGAGACCGAGGACTTGGTGGCCAATATAAAAGAAAACACGGGCATAGAGTTTGTATCTTCCGGTGCAACAACTTTTAGGTGGAACAACGCTGAAAACGGCCAATTTACCGGCAAAGACATTGAGGGAGTGCAGTATAAAGTGGAAAATATAAAGCAGGCTGACTACCAGAAAATTGAAGACTTTATGAAAAACAATTACGAGCAAAATATTGGTAACCAAGCAGATGGAGTTGTGGGAGGGGAAAGAGGATACGTTGTGGGTTACATGGCATGCGTTTTGGATTTTACGCACACAGAAATGATAAATACTCCAGGTGCTCCGAGTGTGCCCGCTAACGACATCTTAAATGCCACTCTCTCTTGCGGGTTTTTTAATAAAAATAACCAATAGAACTTATGAGTAAGGAATTCTTCAAAGATGCTATTGGGTGGGGAGTAGGCCTGTGGTTGATAGGGTATGTGCTGGGAATAATATTTTTTATGATTGCGCCCGCAAACCTGATAGGCTGGATTATCTCACCTATTGGGATTTTAATAACACTGTGGGTTTTAATTAAAAAAGTTCAGGGGCAAAAAATGATGTTTTATTTATGGATTGCTATAGCCTGGACTATAATAGCAGTGGTGTTTGATTATTTGTTTTTAGTTTTGGCTTTTCATCCTGCAGATGGGTATTATAAACTGGATGTATATTTTTATTACGCCACAGCATTTGTTTTGCCCTTGCTGGTAGGAATATTCAAAACCAGAAAACCTAAAAAAGTTGTCGGAGATGAATGAAGAAAAATTAGATTTTCAAAAAATTATTGAAGAAGGAGCCATTATAGTGGATGTGCGCACAGTGGGAGAATACAACGGAGAACATATAAACGGTTCTATAAACGTACCCTTAGATGAAATAGGGGAGGCTGTGTCTTGGCTTATAAAAGACGTGCCTACTATTTTATGCTGTGAAAGTGGGAGCAGGAGTTCAGCTGCCAAAGGTTTTTTAGAGGCGCATGGTTTTACAAAAGTTTATAACGGAGGCGACTGTAATAGCTTGGGAAAATTTGGCGGGGGTTCTTGCCCTGTAAAATAAAAAACTGCCCAAGGGGCAGTTTTTGTTTAGGCTTGTTTTTCGGAAATTAACTGGTTGAGTATTTTTTTAAAGCTGGTTAGGCTTTCTTCATCAATAATGGAAACTGGCGTGGCTTCTATTTTTATCTTTTTAAATTCATTTATTATGCCTTTGATTTCCTGAGCAGAAACAGTATCACTTTTGCTGATAAAAATGTGTTCTGGTTTTTCAGCTAGCAGGGGACTGTATGACTCCAATTCTCCTCTTACTGTTTTATAATCTGAAACAGGGTCTTTAGATTCAGCTGAAACAAAGTGAAATAAAATCTTGGTTCTTTCTATATGTCGTAAAAATTTGGTGCCAAGGCCCTTGCCCTCAGAAGCCCCCTCAATAAGCCCAGGTATGTCAGCTAAAATTAGTTCAAAGTAAACTCCTAGATTGGGTTCTAAAGTGGTAAAAGGATAATTGGCCACTTTGCTTTTGGCGTTTGTAATTTCATTTAGCAGACTGGATTTGCCCACATTTGGCAGGCCTATAAAGCCTACATCGGCTATCATTTTCAATTCAAACCTTATCTCAAAATTTTCTCCTGGTTTGCCTTCTTCATATTTTTTGGGGCTTGTGTATACAGCAGACCTAAAAAGATAATTTCCTTTCCCCCCTCTTCCGCCTTTGGCTATAAGCTCTCTTTGACCTATCTTTTTTATCTCAACAGTGCGCCCTCTTAAAATGGCAGAATTAATCTGTTTTAAGCTGGCTATTGTGCCCACAGGCACGTATAAAATTAGGTCTTTTCCGTCGGGGCCGTCGCTTAGTTGAGCTCTTCCGCCCTGGCCGCTTTCTGCTTTAATTTCTTTTTTAAAGCGAAATTGTCTTAAGGCAGACAAATCAGAAACGCCTTCTATGTAGATACTTCCCCCATTTCCGCCACTGCCTCCTGTAGGACCTAAAGTCATTTTGGTTTTACTAAAAGTAGCCAGGCCATCTCCGCCATTTCCAGCTTTAACCGTAATTTTTATATCATCTATAATCATATTATTTACAATTTTGACCGGCAACATATCCGGTGCTCCAGCACATTTGCAGGTTAAACCCTCCTGTTCTTCCGTTTACATCAATAATTTCTCCTGCAAAAAATAAATTGTCTATTATTTTTGATTTCATGGTTTTGTGGTCTACCTCTTTTAAGGATACACCACCTTTTGTAACTAGTGCTTGGTCGAAATCCGGCATACCATCTGCTGTGACTTCAAGATTTTTAATAATTTTTGCTACAGCCAGTCGTTCAGCCTTTGGCATATTGTTGGCTATTTTTTCTTTGTCTATGTTTATTCTGCTGAGCAAAATTTCTGCCAACCTTTCTGGCATAAAATCAGACAATAAATTTTTAGCAGCTCTTTTAGGATATTTTATAAAAATTTCATTCAGTCTTTTCAAAAGTTCTTCTTGGTTTAGTTGGGGATATAAGTCAAGCTTTATTTTTGCTCCATCCACATTAAAGGAATTTGGAAGACCGGATGTAATATTCAAAACTGCAGGCCCGCTGATACCAAAATGAGTAAATAATATTTCTCCTTGTTCTCTAAGGGCGCTTTTGGCAGTAGGTAATTCTATTTTAACATTATTTAAACTTATTCCCTGTAAATCTTTTACCCATTCTTCTTTTAGCTTTATAGGAAACAAGACAGGTTCTGGTTTTATAATTGTGTGGCCTAATTTTTCTGCCAATTTGTAGCCCGTACCCTCAGAGCCGGTTAGCGGATAGGATTTCCCACCAGTGCAGATAATGTATTTTTTTGCGGTTATAGTTTTGCCTTTTAAAATAAGCTTGGTGATTTTTCCTCCCTTTTTTTCTATATCAATTATTTCTGCATTAAGAAGAATTTCAACTTTATTTTTTTCCAGGTTTTTTGCCAGCTTTTCTAAAACTTCTCCAGCTTCATTACTTTTTGGAAAAACTCTATTATTTTTTTCTATTTTTGTTTTCACTCCCAATTGCTCAAAAAAAGTTATTGTTCTTTCCGGGCCAAAAACCGAAAAAATATGGAATAAAAATTCTCCGTTGTTATAATTGCTGACTAATTTTTTCAAATCAAGCTCTGCGTTAGTCAGGTTGCATCTGCCGTTGCCCGTTAGAAGCAATTTTTTGCCCGCTGTTGCGTTTTTTTCTATTAAAACCACAGACAGGCCCAGCCCAGCTGCTTTTCCCGCTGCCATCATGCCTGCAGGGCCCGCCCCTATAACCGCAACATCGAATTTTAGATTAGTAACTTTTTTTTCTGCCATAATTTTTATGACTGTTTCTGTGTGGTGCGTGAGCGTACTTTTTTGGGACAACCAAATTATTTTGGGGAGCGCTTATTTTTATATGTTTTGAGATGTCAGGCAAATTAGAAATAGGCAGGTAGAGCCTGGTTAGTTTTTCTATATCCCTTACTTTGGATTCCTGATCTGGAGTTGCAAATGAAACAGCTTTTCCAGACATGCCAGCTCTGCCGGTTCTGCCAATACGGTGCACATAATCTTCTGCGTTGTCTGGCAAGTCAAAGTTTATAACTAGTTCAATGTTTTTTACATCTATTCCGCGGGAAGCAATGTCAGTTGCCACAAGTACTCTGTATTTTCCACGTTTAAAACCTTCTAAGGCTTCTTTTCTTTGATTTAATGACCTGTTTGAATGTATTTCTGTGGCATTTACGTTAACGTCGCGCAAGGCGTGGCAAATTTTTCTGGCGTTGTGCTTCATCCTTAAGAATATCAAAACACTTCCTTTGTATTCTTCAAGAAGCTTTTTGAGCAAAGGAATTTTTTGGTCTTTTTTTACAATAAAAAGTTCATGCTCAACATTTTTTGCAGTTGTGCCAGCTCTGGCTATTTCTATTCTTACGGGGAGCTTCATATATCCGCTGGCTATTTTTACAATACCATCGGGCATTGTTGCTGAAAACAGCATAGTTTGTCTACCAGCTGGTATGAGTTTGATGATTTTATTTATTTGAGGAGCAAAACCCATGTCCAACATTCTGTCGGCTTCATCTAAAATTAAAATATTGACGTCATGGACTTTTAAAGCTCTTTGTTCAATAAGGTCATTGATCCTTCCTGGAGTACCTACAATAACGTGGGGGTTATAAGAAAGCTCTCTTTTTTGCTGATAAGTTGAGGCTCCTCCAATAAGTGTGGCTGTTTTTATGCCAAAGGGTCTGCTAATTTTTTGTATAGCTTCATTTACCTGTATGGCAAGTTCTCTGGTGGGCAGTATGATTAGTCCTTTGCTATGTCCTCCAGATTTTACAATTTGCTGTATTAAAGGGATTCCAAACGCCAAAGTTTTACCTGTGCCTGTTTGGGCTATACCAATAATATCCTTTCCTTCAACAGCTACGGGGATTGCCTGGTGTTGTATGGATGTAGGAGTTTTAAATCCAGATTTTAAAATAATATCCAAAATTTTTGGAGCTATGCCAAGACCACTGAAGTTTGTTTCAGCAGGTGGATTAGCGACTGGGGGAGTGTTTGCGTGTTTATTAGTCATGAGAGAATTATACATCAAAATTTTAGAAAAGTCAAATTTATAGTCTTGACAAATGGGTATTTTTGATATATGATAATTATCTAGGCCTTTGAAATTTTGCCCCCTCTCTTTCACACGCGACAGGAGACGCGCTATGCCCACCGTAGAGTTCCACGGTTTTCACCGTGGTCCCGCCCACAAGTTGTGGGTTGAAATTAGTAACTACTTTCAGGGCGTGAGTTACGCCCAGGGCATGAAGGTAGCCATTTACCCCACGAGCGTCAGGGATTTGAAAGGACACCCGTGTCCTTTTCTACGGCTGTACGTCTCGCACAAGGACGAGACCGACAGGATCCTCGAAGTTCTTCAGAGTATTGTCCCTGGATGGGAGATTCAAGTGGTCTTGCTCAGTACCGTAGTCCCCAAAAAGGACAAGAAGATGACCCATGTCAACGGGATGGCTTGACCTAGCAAGTCTGTGTCAGATGCAAAAATCAGGGCCTTGAGATAGTATCAATAGGCCTTTTTATTTTGCGTAGTATTCTTTGAGCGCCTTTAGCAAGGCGTTTTGTTTTTGTTCTAAATTTTCAAGAGGAGGCAGTGGTGCAAAAGGTTTTTGTTTTTCCCTGCCAGTGCCCAAAAAATAATCTTGGTATTTCATTTCTCCGCCAATAACCTGGTCAGAATAAACAGCCCATTCTGCTGGTATTCCGTAAGCTTCTGCTGTAATTATGCCGTGCAGAGAAGAAGCTATTATTTTTTTGCACGATAAAATATTATCTATAACTGTTTTCCAGTCAGCTTCAATGTCTATTAGCTTTTCTCCGCTTTTTAGTTTTACAAAGGGTTTGTCTATATAATGGGGAATTAGGCCAACTTCATGCGTTTTTTCTATTTTGGGGTTGTAAAACAACGGGATTAAAATGGCCGGGTCTCCATAAATTTCTGGCACCGCGTCGGCTGGCTCAACAAAACTTCTGGTTATGGGGCCTCTGACAGCCAAAAACCTAGCTCCTTTGGGAGCTTGTATTTTTATGGGTTCATTTAAACCTGTTCCCCACACAACGTCATTTTCTTTTATAAATTTTAAAATACTGCCTGTTGCCAACAGTTTTGCAGAGTCTTCCTTGTTTGTGTACTCTGGTTTATATCCCAATATGTTTTCTATAATAATGGGAGTTAGGGTGTCTCCAAAGTTTATGGTTTTGTACCAAAAAGATTTCATAAAATAAACTTAAGTAGCATAAATTGTACCATATAAAGCTGAAATTTGCACGAGCAAATATTTCTGATATACTTATTTATTATGAGCCAATATTATAATGCACAAAGAGTAAAAGGCCTTTATGGTCAGGACCCAAATTATCCTTTTAAGATTTCAAGGTCCAAAATTGATTTATTTATAGAATGTCCCAGGTGTTTTTATTTTGACAGAAAGCTGGGCATAGGCAGACCACCAGGGTTTCCATTTTCTTTGAACTCGGCTGTTGACGCATTGCTAAAACAGGAATTTGATATTTATAGGGCAAAGGGTACCAAGCATCCCTTAATAGAAAAATATGGCGTGGATGCTCAGCCCGTTGCTCATAAAGATTTAAATCAATGGAGACACAACTTTACAGGAGTTCAGTTTTTACATGAGCCTACAAATCTTTTGCTTTATGGAGCCATTGATGACTTATGGCAAAATTCAAAAGGGGAGTACATTGTGGTAGATTATAAAGCCACAGCAAAAGCAGAGGAAATTACCGAGCTTAATAAAGACTGGCACAGAGGATATAAAAGGCAAATGGAAATATATCAGTGGCTTTTGCGTCAAAATGGATATAAAGTTTCTGACACTGGTTATTTTGTTTATTGTAACGGAAATGCTGATGCCAAAGCTTTTGACCAAAAACTAGAATTTAGAGTTAATTTAATTCCTTATACAGGTGACGATTCTTGGATAGAGCAGACAGTTGCAGATCTTCATAAATGTTTGAATAGTGATGTAATTCCAGGGGCAGGAAAAGAGTGTGATTACTGTAGCTATATAGACGCCATTAAAAAATTTAATTAAAAGTAAAAAAATGGGCGACCGGGTCCTGTAGGGCCGCCCCTTCCGGGGCTGGTGCAACTGGTATTGCTACACGAGATCTCCGCGGAGTTGTAATTGTAAAATAACAAAACGCGTATCTATTTTACCTTTATACGCACCCTAGGTCAACCCTTTTATCCACAAAAAGCCTGCAACTTTTATTAACTGAGCGTAACAAAAAACACTGCCTAAAAGGGCAGTGTTTTTGCGTTTGAATTATGAACGTGTAACGTTTTTTGCAGCTGGGCCTTTTTGACCCTCTTCAACGTCAAAGCTGACTGTGTCGCCAACTTTCAATTCGTCAAAGGCTACACCATTCAAATCATTGGAATGAAAGAAAAGATCCTTTGTTTCGCCTTCGCGAGCAATGAATCCAAATCCTTTCTCCATAAGAGTTTTGATTGTACCTGTCATTGTGTGTTCTATTTTATATTATTTTACCTTGTTATAAAAAACCCCGACCCGTTTCTTAAATGAAGACTCATTAAAAACGAGTCTAGTTACAAGTGTATTTATGTTAACATAGTCTTACCTGTAAGTCAAGCATATTTTACGTTTGGGCTAGTAATTAAATTTTACTCCAGAAGCTTCCCTTTCTGCTCTTTTGGCATCCACTTCTTTTAAATGCATTTTTCTTATTCTGATATTTTTGGGAGTTACTTCGACTAGTTCATCATCCCCTATGTATTCTAAGGCATCTTCCAGCCCCATGGTTTTAGGAGTGTTAAAATGCTCTGTAGTGCCGTCACCCTTAGATCTCATGTTAGACAATTGTTTTTCTTTGCAAACATTTACTCTTATATCGTTGGGCCTTGAGTTTTGTCCCACTACTTGGCCTTCGTAAATTTCCACTCCAGGAGAGAAAAACAAAACTCCTCTGTCTTGTATGTTTCTTAATCCATACATATTTGTAGGGCCCGTGTCTGTGGAAACAAGAGATCCGTTATCTTTATCTTTCCAATTTCCGGGATCTGGCATGTACTGATAAAAAACAGTGTTTATTATGCCCAGTCCTTTAGTGTCGGTTAAAAATTCATTTCTGTACCCAAACAATCCTTTTGTGGGGATTATAAATTCCAAAATAACTATATTGCCATTATTTCTCATTTCCTTTAGTTCACCCTTTCTGACTCCCATTTTTTGCATTATTGCTCCTTGGTATTGTTCTGGAACCTCAATAAGAACTTTTTCATAAGGAGTCATCATTTGGCCGTTGATTTCTCTGGAAATAACCTGGGGTCTGGAAACAGAAAATTCAAACCCTTCTCTGCGCATTCTCTCAATTAAAATAGCCAAATGCAGTTCTCCGCGTCCTGAAACAATCCAGTCGTTTTTGTTTGATTCTTCCACTCTCAAAGAAACATCGGTTTCCAATTCTTTAAACAGCCTTTTTCTAATTTGCATTGTGGTGGAAAAATCTCCTTCTCTGCCTGCAAAAGGGGAGGAGTTTACCAGAAATGTCATTTTTACTGTAGGCTCTTCTATGTTAATCAAAGGCAAAGCTTCAGGATTTTCTGGGTCTGCAATAGTTTCACCTATGGTTACATCTGGTATTCCGGCAATGGCAACAATGTCTCCTGCTGTGGTTTTTTCTGTTTCCACACGGGCCAAACCTACAAAAGTCATTAAAGAAATTATTCTGTACTTCTTTTGTTGGCCTTGTCTGTTTATGTGCATTATTTCCTGACCGGCTTTTACAACTCCGTTGTAAATTCTACCTATGGCAATTTTACCTTTAAAGTCATCAGCTGTAATAGAGGTCACCAGCATTTGCAAAGGCTTTGAAGCGTCTGCTATGGGGGAGGGTATATGTTTTATAATAGCCTCAAAAATAGGATTTATGCTTTCCATTTTGCTCAAGTCAGCTTCCAGGCCTGCTTTGCCTTCTCTGCCAGAAGCATATAAAACAGGAAAGTCCAAACTGTGGTCTCCAGCCCCTAATTCCAAAAACAATTCAAAAGTTGCTTCCAGGGCAAACTCGGGCCTGGCTCCGGGTTTGTCTATTTTGTTTACAACCACAATAATTTTGTGGCCCATTTCCAAAGCTTTTTTTAGCACAAACCTGGTTTGGGGCATGGGGCCTTCTTTTGCATCTATTAAAAGTAAACATCCGTCTGCCATGTTTAAAACTCTTTCCACCTCTCCTCCAAAATCTGCGTGACCGGGAGTGTCTATAATGTTTATTTTAATATCACCATACTGCACAGAAGCATTTTTTGAAAAAATAGTAATACCTCTTTCTCTTTCCAGTTCATTACTGTCCATAATCATTTCCTGATTTATAACATCTTTATTTAAGTGGGTTTTAGATTGACGCAAAAGAGCGTCCACCAGCGTGGTTTTTCCGTGGTCAACGTGGGCAATAATAGCTATGTTTCTAATATTTTCCATAAAAAATAATTATATAACAAAAACTCCCTAACGTCAAATCAGAGGCAGGCTCGCGCCAGAGCTTGAAAAATATATTTTTATTTAGTAATATATAACCAACCATTCCGCAGTAGCTCAATGGTAGAGCAAATCCCTGTGAAAGTTCTTTAATCTGCCGTATAATCATTTTATGGTAGAGAAAAGAAAATATGCTGACAGACGAGAAGAATTAATTAAAGCCGTCGCCAAACGAAGGCGAAAAGTTAAACTTCTCTCTGTAGAATATAAAGGAGGTAAGTGCCAAATATGCGGATATGATAAATATGTCGGGGCATTGGACCTTCATCATATTAAAGGCCAAAAATCTTTTAGCATTGGCGAGAAAGGATACACAAGATCTTGGGAAAGGACAAAACAAGAGCTTGATAAGTGTATTCTTGTTTGTGCCAATTGCCATCGAGAACTTGAGGCCGGCATTACGCAGCTTCCAAAGGAAACTTTGGGATGAATAATCTCGGGATAACGGTGAAGCCCTGAAATGGGTAATACCGTGGGAACCTCGCTTCGGCGGGGGACGCCGTAGAGACTAGATACCGAGGTGCCTAAATCCCGCCTAGCGGGACATGGCAATGATATAGTCCACCCCTAAAAGTAATTTTAGGACAATGTGTAAGGATAAGGTTGTAGGTTCGAATCCTACCTGCGGAGCAAAGTTAAGACCGTCGAGAGGCGGTTTTTAATTTGGGATTCATTGTAAAATTTTATAGTCAAAGCATGACTGACATAGTTGATTTTAATAATGTGTCCACAGTTGGTTTGGAATCTTCTCCTGTAGCAGAAGCGCTTGCTGGTTTGCGCGCCAATGAAGCTCGCTACTATTTTAACAAATACAAACATGCATTTACCGTGATGCCTGTTTCTGAAAGACAGGACACCCTAGATTACGTCAGCCGTATTTTAAAAGAAGAGCGTGATATTGAGTTTTCAGCTGAACCCTTGGAAACATCCAGCTTTCAGGTAGAAAATATAAAAATAGCGTATGTTTTTTATGAAGATGGCCTTGTGGTAAATGTGATGTACGCGCTAGATGACCCCAAAAAGAGGGCAGTTGGTTTTAAGCTTTCAGAAGGCATGGAGGTGCCAAAAGAGCTGGAAGGGAAGTTTGCATTTGCCAGGCAAAAGTCCAAACTGGCAGGGACAATTAGAGGCTCATTTTTTGTAATTAAAGGAGAATACTAAACTCTAACAAAAAATCCTAACACAAGGAAGGGATATGAATGACGGCCGTTTTACGGATGCATTACTTTTTGGAAAGCAGAATGCAAGCCGTAATGGCCGTTATAAACCCGGCTAGTGTTCTGATGGAAAGGTGCTGGTTTACAATGGAGTGGTAAACTGCTGGAGCCACAGTCTGCATAACCAGCATTATGATAAACAGTAAGCCTGCCGAGCTCGGCTTTGCTTCTGCCATAATGCCGTTGAACGTTAGGCATGCAACAGCGGTCATTGAGCTCATAACAAAGATGAGCCACCACCATTTTGACTCGCCCAGCGAGATGCCGTTTGCCAGGGCAAATGGCATTACAAAGAGAATCATAAGGCCACTTCCCAAAACAGTCACTGTGCCCGCATTGAGCCCGCTGGCTTTGATAAGAAGCGGCCAGATGCCAAACAACATGCCCGCCAGTACAGCTTTCCACAACAGTTCGGCGTTCATAGTTTTCTCCCGGTCTGGGTTTTGGTTCTAGTAAGGGTAAACGTTATTATATAGTAATTCTCTGTATAATCAAGGCGTTTTTTTATGCAAATAAAGGTTTCAATCGACGGTTGAAACCTTTTTTATGCCATTTTTCACTAAATCTAGCCAAAAACCTCTTGTCCCGACGCCAGTTTGTATTGGCGTAGTGGATCCTCGATGCGCGATAAAGTCGGCATCGGGACAAAACCTCATTGAAAATTTCCCCCAAAAGTGGTTTAATAAGTAAAAATTACAAAAAAATGGAAAAGGATGTAAATAATCAAAATGGTAGCGGGAATTTGTCTTTTGTAAAAGACCTAGCTACTTATTTTATGGAGTTTTTAGAAACAGACTTTCATAAAAGAAAGAGCCCGAAAAGAGCCATCCAACTACGCAATAAAGATAATTTGCTGATAGGATTTAACCTCAATAAATATCCCACCTTTAATAATTTGGTTTGGAAAACCATAAACCATGCTTTTTCTAAAGAAAACAGTATGGGCATTGTAGAAAAGGGTGTTTACAAAACAAATATTCCCAACAATCTTTTAGACTTAATAAAGCTTCAAGTTAAGAAAGTCTCTGACAAGCAAATAAAAAAAATAATCAAAGGTTCCGCTGAGCAAGTGGAAAAAAACAGTATTCTTTACAAGAAAGATTTCGACAGAGCATTTATGAGCTCCTTAGATGAAATTTCTCAGATAGTAAAAAAAGAAATAGTCATCCCTTTTGTTGAGAACCTAGAGAAACCGTTAGGAAATTTAGAACTGGGAGACGAGAATAGTATTTATTTGATGGAGGAAGAACTAACCTCTGTTTTATTGTCCTTACTCGAAAAGAAGCTGTCAGAGATTATTAAAAGGTCTATCTCTGGAGAAAAGATTAATGCTGATAAAGAGTTATCGGCCGTTTTTGACCCCACCGAAGTAAAAAACAACATTAATGCTTTTTTCGAAAATTTTAGGGTAACTGATTTATTCAATGAGATTTTTGAAATTGATAGAAACAAAAATATTTTAGATAAACAGGAATTTTATCTTTACTTCTGCGATATTGCATTTAATAAAACAAAGTACCCAATTTTTTATATTCCCTTTGATGTAATTAAAAAAGACAACCTTTTAAACATAGAATTTGATTCCCAGGTCTATATAAACAAAAAAGCACTGGAATATATTGTCCAAGAATTTAATGAAGAAAATAACAAAAAAGGAAATCCTAAATCTATTTCTGAAAGAATAATATATTTGTCCCAGCATAAGGAAGACTTTAGAGAATTAATAAATTCCGTCCTAGTAGAGCTGATTAATTTTTTTGACCTAGACTCCAAGATAAACATAAACAATCCGGCTAAGCAGTTATCAAAAAGCTTTTGGACTAGGGTGTCCAATAGTTGCTATATAGTTTTGTTCGATAAGTCAGATGAAGCCATGATAAATGACTATGAAGACATTCTGCAAAAAGTGAACGAAGGAGATAGTGTTATAGGAGAGATTTTCAACAAACTAATCGATGATTTTATTCGTAAAAATCCAGAGCCGTTTAATCCTGAGATAGAGGAAGAATGGGCAAACACCGAAACAGAAGAACGCCTTGTGTTTAGAAGCCCTATACCATTGAACAGTGAGCAGCTACAAATTTTATCTGCCGTTAGAAAAGATAATTGTAAATATATTACAGTAGAGGGCCCTCCTGGTACTGGTAAAAGCCATACCATCACGGCCATAGTTTTTGATGCCATACTGAAAAATCAATCCGTACTGGTTTTGTCTGACAAAAAGGAAGCTCTCGATGTGGTCGAAGATAAAATAACCGAAACAATGGATAAAGTCAGGTATGATAAAAATTTTCAAAACCCCATTCTAAGATTAGGTAAAACTGGGAGCACCTATAGTCAGATATTATCAAACAACTCAATTGGTAACATAAAAACACATTATAGTGCCTTTAAAAAAGATGAGGAAAAGATAGAAAGCAACATAAAGAAAATTTCTAACTCTCTTAAGGAGGATATTGAGGCAGAGTCATTGGGATACAAAGATATAAGCATACACGAAGTACAAGAGTTGTTTGGCTTAGAAGGTCATTTTAGTAGTAGGGGTTATGTTGTAGATATAGAAGAGGTTCTCAAACAACCCGAATCTGCCGTAGAAATAGAAGAGCTTAGGGTTATATCCAAAAACCTAGCTGACAAAATCCTTGATGAAAATGGAGAGAATAAATTTTTCTCATTAATTAATTCTTCTTTTAAGGAATTTGATAACACTTCGAAGTTTCTCAAGCTCTTAGCTTTTCTTGAAGTTGTTTTAGACGGACAACAAAAAGTTCAAAAGGTTTATGGCGAAAGCTCTTCTTTGCTTTCTTTATTTAGAGAATTCGCGGAGAAAGATTTAAAGGCCCTTCGTACGTTTTTAGACCAGTATAAAGAGTTGAGAAGCTGGTTTTTCGGTTATCTTTTCGTAAAAAATAAAGTAGAAAAATTAAACATAGATTTTAAGAAGAGATTTCCCAGGGCCGAAGTTGGTGAGCCACAGGAGCGATTAGATGATTTAAATAAAGTTTTAGAGCTTTTAGAATATATAAAAGAACTAGAGAAGGAGAGCGAAAAAATAGGTCTAAAAAATATAGATTTTATAAAACTTACATACCATCTGTTAAAAGATAAAGAATCGATTGAACTAATTAAGAGTATTATCTCCCTAAAAGCTGACATAGATTATCTGACCGATAGTTTCAAAAAATACGAGAATACATTAAATAAAGCTGGTGTTGAGCCGGAAAAGCTACGTAGCTTATGCAAAAACAAATTTACTGTTGAGGACGAATTAGATTTTAATAAATTAATCAGATACATTAATTTAAGGCAAAAAATTGAAAAGGGCTTCAAAAACTTACCGGCATCTGACTACGTAAACCAAATGAAAATTCTTGAAGATTTAATCACCGCACAGATGACATATAAAATGGATGGACGACTGCTGAATTTTTACGAGCACAATAAAAATGACGCCACAGCAATACGTGAAATTATTAGAAAAAAGCAAAGGTTTCCCAAAGATCAATTTCTAAAACTCAAAGAAGCTTTTCCTTGCATTCTAGCCGGAATTAGAGATTATGCAGAATACATTCCGCTCGAACCGGAGATATTTGATTTGGTTATAATCGACGAGGCCTCTCAAGTGAGCATATCTCAAGCTTTTCCTGCCCTCATAAGAGCTAAAAAAGTTTTGATACTTGGGGACAAGAAACAATTTAGCAACGTTAAAACGGCTCAAGCCAGAACTAATACAAATAGAGAGTTTCTCAATAATCTGGCAGATTCCTTTAAGAAGAACATATCAGACGACCCAGCAAAAATTGTACGATTAGAAAAATTTAATATAAAAACCTCTATTTTAGAGTTTTTTGAATTTATCACAAATTACAATACCCAACTATTAAAGCATTTTCGTGGCTATAAAGAAATTATTTCTTACTCAAATAAATACTTTTATCAAGACAACCTTCAAGTAATGAAAATAAGGGGTAAGACCATAGATGACGTCTTGAGGTTTTCTTTTACAGAACACGACGGTAAAATCGAATTATTACAGAATAGCAATATGCCAGAGGTACAGTTTATAATTTCCGAACTAAAAAAAATGAAGGAAGTTGATAGTAATTTGAGCGCTGGTATTATAACTCCCCACACAAACCAGCAGAAATTATTGATAGATGAGATAAATAAAATACCGGAAAGAGAGTATTTCTTTGATAAGTTGAGATTGAAAATAATGACATTTGATACATGCCAAGGAGAAGAAAGAGATATAATTTTTTATTCAATGGTTGCCACCAAAGACGAAGACCGGCTATGGGGAGTTTTTATTAAAAATTTAGGCGACGTAAATATTGAAGAAGATGGCAAAATAAAAGTTCAAAGGTTAAATGTGGGATTTAGTAGGGCAAAAGAGCGCATGCATTTTGTTCTGAGCAAACCCATAGAAGATTATAATGGGTCTGTTGGGGAGGCTCTAAGACATTACCAATTTATGTTGAAGGAAGCGAAGAAGGAAAGGTCTGTAGAGGAGGTAGATAAAAATTCTAAGATGGAACCGGAGGTCATGAATTGGTTTTACCAAACTAATTTTTGGAAAGAAAACAAGGATAGTATAGAATTTATTCCGCAATTTGAAATAGGAAAATATTTAAGACAACTAGATAGGACATATAACCATCCATGCTATAAGGTGGATTTTTTATTAGTTTATAAAGATGAGTTGCATGAGGAGCATAAGATTATCATAGAATACGACGGATTCAGAGAACATTTTGAAAATATAGATGAGGTGAACGAGCTTAACTATGACCACTATCTTTCAGACGACGATATGTACCGAGAAAAAGTTTTAGAAGGATACGGGTATAAATTTTTAAGAATCAATAAATTTAATATAGGGAATAACCCTATCGCCACGCTTGATGATAGGGTAGCTAATTTGTTAAAGAAAAAAAATAATCACAACAAACTGCTTTCTGGCATACATAACACAATAGAGGGGCTACAAAATGGCGATATGAAAGAATGTCCAAAATGTAAAGAAATACGAGAATACAAAGATTTTAGAGACCCAGATTTAATTACCGGATATGGACGATTTTGTATGCACTGTAAAGGATATACTCTGGTTGAAAAGTCAACGAGCGATAACCATCAAGATGGCCCTGTAGCTGCGAGCGACAAGGAGTGTCCACGCTGTGGTTCGGGAATGATTTTAAGAACCGGCCGTTATGGTAAATTTTATGGCTGTTCTAAATACCCATACTGCCGAGGAACGAGACAACTTTGACAAAAACAGTTAGAAGAAAAATAAAATTATGAATGATGCAAAAAAGTAATTGAGAAATATAAAAATGAGTTATAAATTATCACCATCGGATTTTGCTTATTTGTATGAAGAATGCAAGTGTTGTTATTATTTAAAAATAAAACATGGGATTTCGCGGCCCCAAATGCCTTTCCCCGGTGTTTTTTCTGCGCTGAACACTCGCTTGCAGGGCACATTAATCGGCAAAAATTTACGCGAGTTGTCGCCCTTGTTGCCCGAGGGTGTTGTCGAAAGCCAGGAAGGGTTTGTTGAGTCGCAGATAATGCCGGGCACTAATGTATATATTAAGGGGAAATATGATCTTTTGGTGAAGCAAGCCGATGGCACTTACTTAATTGTCGACTTGAAAATTAGCCAGCCGACCGAAGAAAAGATTGCTAAGTACCAGACACAGCTTCAGGCTTATCATTATGCGTTTGAATTCCCGGCAAAAGGCGCGTCTAAAAATATCACGAAGCTTGGATTAATTGTAATGTACCCTGACAGAGTGGCGTTTGCTAAAGGAGAAGCCTTTTTGAGTTTTCCTCCCAAGTGGCTTGAAGTAGAAGTTAAAAAAGAGAATTTTGTGAAATTTATAGAAGGCGTGGATAAACTGCTGGAAGGGGTTACGCCACCGGAGAATGCAGATTGTAAATGGTGTGAATACCGGCACTATGGTGAAAAATTCGCGTATTTGTTAAAGAATTAATTGAGAAATAAATTTATGTCGGCGAATGATATAATCGCAATGATAGTAATAGGAGCCATGGTAGGAGCTCTTTTAGTTACAGTAAAAGATGGTTTTATAGAGAAGTTTAGATTATGGTTAAAACCAAAAAAATGTCCGAAATGTAAAGCAAAGAATGTTTTAAAAATTGAATATGGTGAATTTTCGCCAGAATTTTATAATGCGCCCGGTCTTTATTTCGCCGGTTGTTGTGTCGAGGATTATGAGTGGCATTGCGGAAAATGTCGTTGGGAGTGGGGCAAAAATATTGAAGGTCGTTATTGTGAGGATGATGTTGATGACGATGATGAGGTAATAAAGGGGGCAGATACCTTTGATGCTAAGTACTAAGATTGTCAGGTTGCCCTAGGGCAACCTAGGCGGATATTATAAGTATAAATTTTATGGAGTTAAAAAAATTAACCAAAGAAGAAAAGCGCGTAATAATTGACAAGGGCACCGAGGCGCCTTTTACCGGCGAATATGTAAACAATACAGCCCATGGTGTGTATGTGTGCCGGCAATGCAATGCGCCCTTGTATAATTCAAAAGATAAATTTGAAAGCACTTGCGGCTGGCCAAGCTTTGATGATGAAATTACTGGAGCCGTTAAACACACTCTTGATGCCGATGGAATCCGTACGGAAATCACCTGCGCTCGCTGTGGCGGGCATTTGGGGCATGTGTTTGAGGGCGAGCAGCTTACGGACAAAAATATCCGCCATTGTGTAAATTCCATTTCACTAAAATTTATTAAAGGAAAATAAATAAAATAAAAATTAAGAAATAACCCGACAAAAGCGCTTTGCGCATTTAGGCGGGCAAGAAAATATGGATTTTGAAAAGGAAATAAATTTAATAAAGGAAAGAAACAAAAAGGTGGAGCTGGACAAGGCTTGGGAAACAAGCTGGGCGAGGAAAGTTTTGATTGCTGTTTTAACCTACATTGTCATTGTGATTTTCTTTTATTTTGCCAAACTGCCAAACCCTTTTGTGGGAGCTATTGTGCCTACTTTGGGTTTTGTTATTTCAACTTTCTCAATCCCACTATTTAAAAACTGGTGGATTAAAACCAAAACCAAGAATTAGCCAGGTTGCCCGTGGGCAACCTGATAAAAATATGAAGGTTTTGTTTATTTGTCAGGGGAATGTGGCTAGAAGCCAAATGGCAGAAGGATATTATAACCATTTTACAAAAACAAATGACGCTACTAGCGCCGGGGTTTCAGATACGGCGTACAAAAAATATCCTCGGCCAGTGGATGAGGTAGTACAAGTTATGACTGAAGAGGGTATTGATGTTTCAGAAAAGAAAGTAAAAAAGCTAACGCAGGAAATGGTAGATAACGCAGAAAAAATTTTTGTGTTGTGTGATAAAGAAATGTGCCCTGCATTTTTGTTGGATTCTAGTAAAGTAACCTTCTGGCCAATAGAAGATCCATATGAAACAAGTGTAGATAATTTTAGAAAAATAAGGGATTTAATAAAATCAAAAATTAAAAGTATAATATAGATATGAGTCAGGTAGTTACATTTATCATGGGGTTAATAATTGGGGGTGTTGGGGTGGGGGTTTGGTTCCGTAATAAGCAGGAGGGGGATAAAAAGGAAATTTTGGCGTTGAATAAAGAAAAAGAGGAGCAAGGTGCCGCCTTCGCCAAAGCTACGGCGAGCCAAAGCGCATTGGAAGAATACAACAAAAAAATGCAGGAAAAGAAAGAGCAGGCCAAAGCAAAGGTTTTAGAGGAAATTAAAAGCAAAGGCAGTGTTGATGCTGGTAAGGTGGCAGAATTGTGCGGTGTTTCCAGAATCTCGGCTTTTAGGTATTTAGAAGAGCTGGAGAAAGAAGGCAAAATAGAGCAAGTGGGGAGCTTTGGGAGGGCAGTGGAATATAAGCTTAAATAGCCCTATATATAGAAGGAAAAAGGTTTCAACCGACGGTTGAAACCTTTTTCTTTGGGTGACAGAAGTTAATATTGAATGTTGACAAACAGCATATTGTATGATATGCTGTTTTTAGTTCTTCACGAAACCCTGGCAAGGAGACCGAGCTATGTACCCCATCTATTTCATGATGTTTAACCTCCCCCTGACCGACGACATCAGGGACATGCTGTTCCAAGCAGCATACCTGTTGCTCAAGACAGGTCAAGGAAAGAGGAAGGTGAAGTCTGCCTCGTGCGAGGGCGTAGTCACCGACAAGGGCGCGGTTGCCTTGTTTGGTATGGGAGGCGTCCAATTTGAGGCGCGCCTTGACACTGACATGGGCGAGCGCAAAGTGACGTACATGGTTCGGCCACAAGACCTGGAGCGCCTGGAGAAAGCGGGCGTTCGGCTTGGAGTCTGGATGACTCTTCAGGATTTGCTTTGTCCTCCGAGCGATGAGGAGTTTGAGGCGCGAAAGCGCCCGAACCCAATCGGCAAGGTGGCCAGGGCGCACCGGTCAAACTAGACCGCATGAGCCAATTTGCTCTTCTCAAAACCCCCAATGCATTTATGCAAAGGGGGCTTTTTTTATATAAAATTTTAACAATAGTTTAATCTGATGCGTATTATTATGTATGAGAAGACATGAACAAAGATACGCAAAATTGTTATTTTTGTAAATCTAAAATAGAAAGGTTGTTCAGTGGACTAACGCTGACTCCTGAAGGCTGGAAAGAAATGAGGATAGAACATGAAAGACAGCATACCCAGCCTATAAAATCAGTAAATAAACAAAAGTTTACAGCCCTAAACAGGCAAGGGTTTTCTGTTTAGCTGAACTTTTGAATAAATAAAAGTTAATCCTACATAATTAGCGGGTGTTTTTGCTTGCTAAACTAATTTTGTGGTAAAATAAGCAAATAAAAATATATTCTATGAAGAATAATAAAAAAATAATTCTTGTTGTTCTTACTGTTGTTGCTTTTTTTATTTTAGTTGCAGGAATAGGGTTTTTTGTATCAAGAATTATTTTAGCACCCCCACCAAATGACATTTTGTCAGAAAGATGTTTGCAGGAAAACGCATTGTATTTAAACCAAAATTTATCTGTAGAAGAAAGAGTAAATGACTTGATGAGCAAAATGACAGAATGGGAAAAAATTGGCCAAATGGCATTGATTGAAAAAAACAGTATTCATAATCTTAGTGAAATTAGCAAATATAATTTGGGGGCGCTGTTAAGCGGAGGGGGAGCAGGGCCAAAACAAGAAACACCGCTGGCATGGCTCCAAATGGTAAATAATTTTCAGGCTGAAACCCAAAACACTTGTTTAAAAATACCATTATTGTACGGAATTGATGCTGTGCATGGCCACGCCAACGTATTGGGCGCTACTGTTTTCCCTCATAATATTGGGCTGGGTGCCAGCCATGATGCTAATTTGGTAAAACGCGTGGCAGAGGCAACCGCAAACGAAATGACTGCCACTGGAATTTATTGGAGTTTTTCTCCTAATCTGGATGTTGCAAAAGACATTCGCTGGGGAAAAACTTATGAAACTTTTGGATCAGATACTGAAAACGTAGCAAAATTGGGAGTTGCATATTTAAAAGGAACACAAGAATCTTCAAGCAGTTATTTTAATGTGCTAGCTACTGCCAAACATTTTATTGGCGGAGGATCTATGGAATATGGAACCTCGCGTAATAAAGACTTTAAGGTTGAGGAAGGAAACATTACACTAGATGAAAAAGCATTGCGCCAAACCCATTTGGTGTCCTTTCAACGGGCCGTGGTCGAAGGAGCGCAGGTTGTTATGGTGGGCACTGCTACCTGGAATGGTAAAATGAATACCAGTAATAAATACCTTTTGACAGACGTATTAAAAGACGAATTAAAATTTTCCGGGTTTGTGGTTTCTGACTGGTATGGTGTGTATGTGGTAGCTCCTACTAGGTATGAGTCTTTGGTAAATTCCATTAACGCAGGCGTGGACATGGTAATGACTCCTTTTGAATATAAAGATTTTATGTCTAATATGCAAAAAGCCTTGGCAAATGGAGACATATCAAAAGCACGGCTGGATGACGCAGTAAAAAGAATTTTAACTGTAAAATTTAAGGCAGGATTATTTGACCGCCCCGTTGCGCTTGAGAATGGGTTGTCTGTTATAGGCAGTAACGAGCATCGTGCTCTGGCCAGGGAAGCAGTTCGCAAATCACAAGTTTTGTTGAAAAACAAAAACTTGGTATTGCCGTTGTCTAAATCACAAAATAAAATTATAGTTGCAGGTTCTTCAGCAGACAATTTGGGGCGCCAGGCAGGAGGATGGACAACAGAATGGCAGGGTATTGATGGCAATTACGGAGTTGTGGGCACTACTGTTCTTGAGGCAATAAAGGGCGCTGTTTTACAAGATACAGAAGTGGAATATAACAAGCAGGGGGATTTTTCTGCAGAAAACGCTCTTGCAGATGTGGGGATTGCGGTGGTTGGTGAAAAACCTTATGCCGAAGGCTGGGGAGATAATGCCAACCCAAGTTTAAGCAGTCAAGATTTGTTGGTAATACAAAAATTAAAATTAAAAAGTAAAAAATTAATAGTAATAATAATTTCTGGCAGGCCATTGGATATAAAAAATTATGTAAATGATTGGGATGGGGTTATAGCATCATGGCTTCCAGGAAGTGCAGGAGAGGGTGTTACAGATGTTTTGTTTGGGGATTATCCTTTTGTGGGCAGTCTTCCCGTGGAGTGGCCTATATAGTTTAAATTAAAATAATTTTTATGGCAGAAAAAGTTGATAAAAATGATACTGGGAAAATTGTCCACCAGATTTCGTATAATCCTGAAGAGCGGGTGGAGCTTTTCAGACAGGTGCCTGCAGGGCAAAGAGGGGACATACTTTTACGGCTTTCAAAGCACATAAAGTACGACATTATCACAAAAATCAGCAAAGAAGAACTGGTGGATGTTTTGGGTCACTTGGATGCCGATGAGGCCACAGACGTTTTACAGATTTTACCGGAAAACAGAAGATCGCCTGTTATGGAACAATTAAATGAAGGATTAAAAAAAGAAATTTCTTTGCTTTTGCAGTTTGACCCTGAAACAGCAGCCGGATTGATGAACATAGATTACATACAAGTAGAGAGCACAGACAGCATAGCTTCTGTGGCAAAACAGGTAAAAGTTCACGAAAAACGCACGGGGAAATTGCCTGCAATTTTGGTTATGGAAGAAGGCAAGCTTATGGGGTATTTGCCCATACACGAGCTGGGTTTTGGAAAGCCGGGCGATAAAACAACAAAGTATGTAAAAAAAATAAAAACTATAAGGCACGATGCAAATACAGGAGAAGTTTTAGAGATGTTTCGAAGCAACCCGCATAACAAAGTGGTGGTTATGGGGCACACTGGCAACGTAATGGGCATTATTTATTCTGATGATGTGCTAAAAGTTTTGCATGAAGAAGAGTCTGCTTCTCTGTACGACTTTGCCGGCGTTAGTGACGAAGAGTCGGTTTTTGATTCTACTAAACTCAAAATTAAGTACCGTTATAAGTGGCTGATTATAAACCTGGGCACAGCTTTTTTGGCTACTTTTACAGTGGGCCTTTTTGGCGACACAATTTCAAAGTATGTGCTTTTAGCCGTGTACATGCCTATTGTGGCTGGCATGGGAGGGAACGCGGCCACTCAAACCTTGGCTGTGCTGGTGCGGGGAATTAGCTTAAAGCAGATTGATTTAAACACAATGTGGCGCACGCTAAAAAGCGAGCTAGGGGCAGGATTTGTAAATGGGCTGATAAACGGAGTTATTGTGGCAACTGTTGTAGGCATAGTAAACCATGACTTGGTTATTGGATTAATTTTGGCTATGGCAATGGTAATTAACTTGATAGTGGCTGCATTCTTTGGAACAATTGTTCCATTAATTATGAAGCGCCTGGGCAAAGATCCGGCATCTTCTGCCACAATTTTTATAACCACAGCCACAGATGTTTTTGGATTCTTTGTCTTCCTGGGCCTTGCCACTCTTATATTGCACTAAACTGAAAATAATAAAAAAACCGCCGTTGGGCGGTTTTTTGTTTCACGGAGGTTTAATTTGGTTTTGCTAAGTTTAATTTGTAAAAATTATTAAATATACAAAATTATGAACAACAGACCTATACATTTTGAAGTCCAAGCCGATGATATAGATCGCGCAAAGAAATTTTACGAAGATGCTCTTGGCTGGAAAATAGAAAAAAGTGCCATGCCGGATGTGGGCATGAATTATTGGATGGTCATGACTGGGGAAGGCCCGGGAATAAACGGAGGGATGTACATGCGCAAAGATAATCCGTCGCATAAATTTAACAGTTTTGACTGTACTATTCTTGTGGAAGATATTGATAAGGTTATCTCGGCTATTAAAGAAAGCGGCGGTAAAATTGAGCCCTGGGAAGGTAAAGAAAAGTGGGAGATGAAAGGTTTGGGCTGGTTCTCCCGTGCAATAGACACAGAGGGCAATATTTTTGGCCTGCTTCAGGCTACGGACTGGAAGCCGAAGTAGTTTGGAAATGGCTGTACGAGGAGGACGAATTTTTGGTTTACACTGAATTTGTTGAAGTGTATAATTACTGAATGTCCGCCAAAAAGAATAAAAAACATAAAAAATCCAAGGCTAAGGCCAAAAAATTATATCTTATCTTGGCGTTTTTGGCTGTAATAATTGCAGTGATTGTTTTTTTGGTGTTTTTATTTGTTTTTTCAAATAGCTATACTTTTGTGCCGGAAAATTCAATTTATGTTTCTTCCCAAACTCCTCAACAAGGAGATACTGTTTTAGTGAAAATAAATGCAACTTATCCTTTGGTCAGTGGTTTGTTTGATGGAAAGAACCTAAATTTTTTTAGACAAGAAAAATATGATGATTGGTCAGCTTACTTGGGTATAGACGCTGACATGGAGCCCGGAAGTTATACGATATTGGCGGATGCTTTAGGGAAAACTATGCAAAAAGAAATAATCGTTGGAAAAAAGGATTTTCCTTCATCTAAAATGTCCACCCCCAAATCATTGCAGGCCAAAGGCTATACAGATGAAAAAGTAGTTGCCAATATAAGAAACAACGACAACCCAAACATTGAAGATGTTCTCAAAAATTCTAACCCTGAGCCATATTTTACAGGCGCATTTTCTTTGCCGCTGAAGAATATTGTAAAAAGCGGGTTTGGGTTTGGGGACTTTTTAGATTACTCAAGCTACAGGATACAGCATTTGGGTATTGATTTGAGGGCGGGTATTGATACAAAGGTTTATTCGGTAAACAGAGGTAAAGTTGTAATGACAAAAGAACTATCAAATTACGGGAAAACAATAGTAGTAGATCATGGAGTAGGGATATTTTCAATGTATTTGCACATGGACCAGTTTGATGTTAAAGAAGGGGATATTGTTAAAAAAAATCAAATTATTGGTTTATCTGGGGATAGTGGATATACAGCCGGTCCTCATTTACATTTTTCTATGCGAGATAACGGCACTAGAATTGACCCTATTGCATTTATAAATGAAACCCGGAAAACAGCTCCAAACAACGGTTTGGCATCTTTACTAAATATTTTCTTGCATATTTTTAGGTAATTAATATAATTGAAACAATATAATTTAATAATAAGAAATATGAAAAAACTCTATAAAAGCAATACAAATAAGATCTTTTGCGGAGTAATAGGAGGAGTGGGAGAGTATTTTGATGTTGACCCTGTTATCTTAAGGTTGCTGTGGCTTGTAATTCTTATTGCCACGGGGGTTTTACCAGGTCTCATAGTTTATATTGTTGCGTGTTTAATAGTGCCAGAAAAACCAAATAACATAACTAACCGATAAAACATGGAAGAAACAAAAAAAATAAGATGTAATTGCCATGCTACCGGCGGAGGAATCTATTTTTTAGCATTTGTAGGAGCCTTAGTGTACTATTTGCAGTATGCAACTAGCTTTATGGATGGGGTGATAGGATTTTTAAAATCCTTAGTGTGGCCAGCTATATTGGTTTATAAACTACTGGAATTACTAGCCAGATAACAAATTATGGAAAAACCCGCGTTTGCGGGTTTTTTTGTAAGTATTTAAATACGTATTATAATACGTATTATGCTAATGAGAAGAAGGTTCACAATTAAAAAACGGGAGCAGGCAAGAAGGCTTGTGGAAAACAGATTAAGTTATTTTAACAAGCACTATAATTTTGAAATAAACCGCATAGCTATTAAAAATACCAGCACCAGGTGGGGGAGCTGTTCTTCAAATAATAATCTTAATTTTAACTATAAAATTATATATTTAAGGCCAGAGTTGGCTGATTATTTGATTGTGCACGAACTCTGTCATTTGGGAGAGCTTAATCATTCAAAGCGCTTTTGGGCGCTGGTGGCCCAAACAATCCCTGACTATGTGGAGATAAATAAAGAATTGAGGCGCACTCCAGTACAGCTTATCTGATTGTAATTAAAACTTTTTTAATGTTTGTAGCGTAAGGTTTATGTGGGCCCGCGGAAATCCCGCTTAGCTGGATAACCCGCGGACATACTAAACTTAGGGTCTTCTGCAGCCAATATGCAGTTAGCGAGCACTCCCCATATAGAGGGGTGTTTTGCTTTTAAAAATTTGAAACTATTGCAATTTTGAAAAAATCGATATATAATTGACTTGAATTTTTGCTGTAATAAAACAGCATTTATTATTTTTGTATTTATGGAAGAAATATCACTAAAAGCCCAAGAGCTATTTCAGTTAGGCGGTTTTCCCATAACTAATGGAATAGTGATGACTTTGGTAGCTTCTCTAGTTTTGATTGTGTTTTCTTTAGTTGTAAAAAGCAAAATAAGGCTTGTCCCTGGTAAACTGCAGTCAGCTGTGGAAATGGGAGTAGAGGGGCTTTTAGGATTAATGGAATCTACTTTGGGAAGCATGGAAAAAGCAGAAAAATATTTTCCTTTGGTTGCAACAATTTTTATTTTTATATTGACTTCAAATTTATTGGGCATTTTTCCTGGAGTGGGGTCATTCATGCTACATTCTGGCGGGCACGAGGCCCCGCTTTTTCGTTCTCCTGCCGCTGATTTAAACTTTACACTGGCTTTTGCTGTTATTTCTGTTATATTGACCAATATTATTGGCATGGCGTCTGTGGGGACTTTTAAACACATAGGAAAATACATTAATTTTAAGGGTCCAATAGATTTTTTTATAGGAATTTTGGAGCTGATTTCTGAAATGGCTAAAATAATTTCTTTATCATTTAGGTTGTTTGGAAATGTGTTTGCAGGAGAAGTGTTGTTGACAATTATTTCTTTTTTGGCGCCCTACATTATACCTTTGCCATTTTTGTTTTTGGAAGTGTTTGTTGGAATGATTCAGGCATTTATTTTTGCAATGATTACACTGGTTTCAATATCACTTCACACTGTTGCGCATGGAGAGGAGCATCATTAAAAAGTAAAATTAATAAAAAATATAAATAATTTTCTAGCTTATAGCTTTTAAACATTCAGGCTTTTGCGCCAATCTTTAAGGTTATAAATAGAAGAAATAATAAACATGGACGCAGAATCAATAAAAGCGTTAGCAGTGGCGGGAACCATTGTTCTAGGAGCAATTTTTCCAGCCATTTCAATTGGATGGATAGGTTCGTCTGCTTTAAAAGCTATTGGCAGAAACCCGGAAGCCGCTTCAAAAGTGCAGACAATGGCAATTTTGGCTATTGCGTTTGCTGAAGCTATTGCTATTTACGCTTTGGTTATTGCATTGATTATCAAGTTCGTTGCTTAATTAAAGCTTAAAATCTGGGCGCCCTAGGCGCCTAGGATTTAGTCTTTAAATAATAAAACAAATTCATGGAAGAAGTAGGTTTATTAGGACAACTAGGTATTAACTGGAAATTATTTTTAAGCCAGGCAGTTAATTTTTTTATACTTTTGACGGTATTATGGGCTTTTGTTTACAAGCCTTTGATAAAAATTATAAAAGAGAGAAATGAAAAAATAAAAACAGGTTTAGACAAAGCAGAACAGGCAGATGTAAGGCTAAAAGAAATTGATGTTATTGGAAAAGAGAAAATAAAAGAAGCAGAGAGAAAAGCTGTTGTAATGCTAAAAGACACAGAAGACAAGGCAAAAGCAATGGCAAGTGAAATGCAACAAAAAAATGAAGAAAAGCGGGCTGAAATGCAAAAGCAAGCAGAAGATCAGCTTAAAAAACAATTGGAAGAAAACAAAAAAGTTGTTTTGAGCCAAGCAGCTGAATTGATAAAGAAAACATTGATAAAAACAGTGGAAATGAAACCAGATGCAATTGACGAAGCACTTATTAAAAAAGCAGTTTCAGAAATAAATGCAGAAAAATAATATTAAGAATTATGCAGAGGCTTTGGCAAGCGCTTTGCTGGACAAAAAGAATGACGAGAAAAAAATTGCCAAGAATTTTTTGATGCTTTTGATAAAATTGGGATATCAAAGCAGGGCCAGAAAGATTGTGGATTTGGCAGAAGAAATTATTTTAAAAAGACAGGGAAATAAAAAAATAATTTTGGAGTCAGCAAGGGCGCTTACCGGGAAAAACAAGGATTTGCTAGATCAGTTTGTTAAAAAAGGGGACATTGTGAAAGAAAAAGTAAATTCAGATTTGATAGCAGGTGTAAAAGTAATTATAAATAACGAAAAACAATTTGATAATTCATTAAAAAGTAAATTACAAAATATATTTTAATTATGGCAAATGAAATTATAGAAAAAATTAAACAAGCTATTGAAGGTTTTGAGGGAAAATCCGAGTGGGAGGAAATTGGAAAAGTTGTGGAAGCAGGAGACGGAATTTTAAAAATTTCTGGGCTTTTGAATGTACAGGCACAGGAAGTGCTCGAAGTTGAAAGTGGAAAGTTAAAAGTTAAGGCCGTGGCTTTAAACCTAGAAGAAGATTCTGTGGGAGCTTTGGTACTAGGAAATGCAGAAATGATAAAATCTGGAGACACTGTAAAAAGAACAAAAGAGCTTTTGTCTATAAACGTGGGCGAGCAGGTGCTGGGCAGGGTGCTGGATCCCTTGGGAAATCCTATTGATGGGAAAGGCCCGTTGTTTGGCGAGAAGGATAAAAAAGTAACTTACACTCTGGAAGGCCAGGCTCCAAACGTGATTGACAGGGAATCTGTAAACTATCCTATGCATACAGGCATCAAAGCTATAGACAGCATGATACCTGTGGGACGGGGCCAGAGAGAACTTATTATTGGGGACAGGCAAACCGGCAAAACAGCCATTGCCATAGACACTATTATAAACCAGCTAAAAGAGCCCAAAGAAAGCAGGCCCATTTGTATTTATGTGGCAGTAGGACAAAAAGAAAGTAAAGTGGCTAAAATTGTGGAAACATTAAAAGAGCAGGGAGCATTTGAATATACCGTGGTGGTTTCTGCTTCTGCTTCCAGTCCTGCTTCATATTGGTACTTGGCTCCATTTACAGGAGCTGCTATTGGAGAATATTTTCGCGACAAGGGCAAAGATGCTTTGGTAATTTATGACGACTTGTCAAAACATGCCTGGGCATACAGGCAAATTTCTTTGCTATTAAGGCGACCGCCAGGAAGAGAAGCTTATCCCGGAGATGTGTTTTATTTACATTCAAGATTATTGGAAAGAGCTGCCAAATTAAGTAAAGAAAAAGGAGGAGGTAGTTTAACTGCTTTGCCTATTATTGAAACACAGCTGGGAGATGTGACGGCCTACATTCCTACAAACGTTATTTCTATTACAGACGGACAAATTTATCTTGAGTCTGACTTGTTTTACCAAGGTACACGTCCTGCTGTAAATGTGGGGTTGTCTGTTTCTCGCGTGGGAGGAAGCGCTCAAACAAAAGCTATGAAAAAAGTTGCTGGAAAACTAAGGCTGGAATTAGCCCAGTTTCGTGAACTGCAAACATTTATGCAGTTTGCTTCAGACGTTGACGAACAAACTAAAAAAAGAATAAATAAGGGTAAGATTATTACAGAAATTTTAAAACAGCCGGATTTGGCCCCAATCCCATTTGAAAAACAGGTTTTAGTGCTATACGCAGCGCTTAATGGATATTTTGATAAATTCCAACCAGAGCAAATGCAAGAAATTGAAAAGAAGTTTATTGAATACACAGACAAACTGCATAAAGGTTTACTAGAAAAATTACAAAAAGAAAGAGCCATTTCAGAAGAATTGGAAACAGAAATAAAGAATGTTATTGAAAAATTTGTAGCCAGCACATAAAAAAGAAGCCCGGTACACTTGTACCGAGCCACTCATCCGTTTGGATGAATGTTGATAAGCCCGCTACCATGTGGCGCGGACTCGGTTGAGTAAGCGGGATGCGGTGATAGCTTCATACCAGAACATGGGATAAAGACCACCGCAAGCCTCTTTGACCTTATCACAATTAGCGTTCCACTCTTTCTCGCTCCTACTGCTCTCCATTAGATCGACTACTTCCTTTTCGTTCATGATAGCCTTGCTATTTTAAGGCATAGCTGCCTACGGGGTTAGCCGAGGAACATAAACCCGCAGACGACGATAAAGAAAATCGTCGGGGCGGGGATAAAGTAAACAACGAATCCGGCCAAAACAATCAGAAACAGCAGGTCGGGGATTCTCACTTTCACCTCCTCTGAATTGTCAAGGAAACTAAAAACGATCCTAATATTTTATTATAGCATATTAAGTAGTCATTGTCAAGCATAAATAATTAAAATGGAAAGTCCACAGAACCTCAAGAAGAGGTTAAAATCAGTCAATAACATAGGACAAATTACCAAAGCAATGGAGCTGGTTTCGGCTACAAAGATGAGGAAATCCCAGCAAATTGCTTTGGACTCCAGGCCCTATGGTTTTGTGGCGTTGGATTTGCTGGCAAGCTTGTCTCTACTGGAAGGCATCAAGAAAAATGAAATGCCAGATTTATTTAAGGTAAGGCCACAAATAAAGAAAGTATTATTCGTTTTAATATCTTCTGATAAAGGTTTGGCTGGCGCGTTTAACAGCTCGGTATTTAAAAAGTTTGAACAACACAATAAGGAATATCCCGCCTCCGCCAAAGGCTCTGGCGCGGCAAAGGAGGAGCATTTGTATTTGGCAGTGGGAGAAAAAGCATTTCAATATTTAAATAAAAAGAAATTAAACATAGTTAAAAAGTTTGTCCAGGTGGGCGACTATACCACGCCAGAACAAGTACAGCCTGTTACAGATTATATTGTGAATGGATATTTAAACAAGGATTGGGACAGAGTAATTATTATTTCCACTCATTTTTTAACAGCCTTAAAACAAGAGCCTCATGTAAGAAGAGTGTTGCCAATTGATTTTGACCATGTGGCTCAAACTATAAGAGAAACCATCCCAGAGAGAGGGAAGTTTGCTGAATTAATAAAAGAGCACAGCATTAACTTTGTACCAAAGAAAACAGATTTGAAAGATTATTTAATAGAGCCCTCTGCTAAAGTGGTTTTGGAAAAATTGGCAAAGCATTTATTCTTTATGCAGTTTTATCAGATGGTTTTAGAGGCAAATGCTTCTGAGCACAGTGCCCGCAGAATGGCTATGAAAACAGCTAGTGACAATGCAAAAGATTTAGGAGAAAATTTAAATTTACAATATAACAAATCCCGCCAGTCAAAAATTACAACAGAAATTTCCGAAATCTCCGCCGGCGCTGAAGCGCTTAGCTAGAAACATATGAAAAAAGATTATAAAAAATGGATGGAGAATAAGTCGGAGATTCATAACGGAAAAATTCGTCCATTTTTTCATGAGCGTGAAATATGGTTTTCGTCCTTGGGAGAAAATGTGGGATTTGAACAAGACGGAAGTGGTGAAAATTTTATGAGACCTATTATTATTTTGAAAAAGTTTAATAATGAGGTAGTATGGGTATTGCCATTGACAAGAACAGATAAAACCGGAAGATATTATTTTAAAATATCGCTGACTGCAGATGACGGAAAAGTTGATGACAGACCGAGCGTTGCTATTCTTTCACAAATTAGATTAGTTGACGCGAAAAGGTTGCAATATAAAATAGGAGATGTTAAGGAATTCGAGTTTTTAAAACTAAAAGAAGCGCTGATAGCGCTCCTTAAATAGTTACTCCCGCTTGCGCGGGAGAGGGCCGAAGCCATTTGTATATTAAGTATACACCCATATCACGCCCTGTCAAGAGCTAAGCAATCCCAGACCCGGAAAATAAATTCGAGTTTGAGATTGCTTCGCTGTGGCTCGCATGACGAAGCAGAAAATTTACAATAAAAAATACCGTTCTCGGTAAGCGAGCCCAAATGGCAATAAGTAGCTATTGTTGTTGGTCGTCCGAACTTTTTTGTTCGGACACCTGTTCTGGTGTATTTTCGGGCGGGAATAGAAGATCTTCTGCCCCTGGCGATAGCGACCGACCAGAAACCAACGCACGGACATCTACTCCATCACGGATTACACTTCTTCTTTCGCGCCAATCACGCAGATTGTCTCTCATTTATTCCCCCTGCTATTTCAAAGGTAATAGCAACCTCTGGAAAGAGCTGAACTAAAGGCTAACACAATATAAATACTACGAAATAAATATAATAATGTCAATATAAAGAAAATAAAAAAAATATTATGAATAAAGGTAAAATTATACAAATTATAGGGCCGGTGGTCGATGTGGAGTTTCCAGAGGATTCAAAACTCCCAGCAATTTTTAATGCTTTAAATGTAAAAGGCCCCAATGGCCTGGTGGTTCTAGAAGTTGTAAAACACTTAGACCAGACAAAAGTTAAAGCAATTTCCATGCATTCTACAGACGGATTAAAAAGAGGAGAAGAAGTAGAAGATACTGGAAAAATGATTGAGGTACCAGTAGGGCAGGAAGTGCTGGGAAATTTGTTTAATGTAATTGGAGAAGTACTGGAAGGAAAAGCCACATTCAAAAAACATTGGCCCATTCATAGACCTTCTCCTGCTTTTACAGAGCAAGCCACAAAAACAGAAGTTTTTGAAACAGGAATTAAAGTGGTGGACCTCATTGCCCCATTTATCAAAGGAGGAAAAGTGGGATTGTTTGGGGGAGCTGGAGTGGGAAAAACAGTTTTTTTACAAGAGCTTATTAGAAACGTGGCAGAAGAAAGTGGAGGAGCCTCGGTGTTTGCTGGAGTAGGAGAGAGGACCAGAGAAGGTAATGATTTGCACAGAGAAATGAAAGAATCTGGCGTTATAAATAAAACTGCTTTGGTGTTTGGGCAAATGAATGAAGTACCAGGAGCTAGGGCAAGAGTGGCCTTGTCTGCTTTAACAATGGCTGAATATTTCAGAGATGAAGAAAAGAAAAACGTTTTGCTTTTTATAGATAATATTTTTAGGTTTTCACAAGCTGGCTCTGAAGTTTCAACTTTGCTTGGCAGAATGCCAAGCGCCGTGGGTTATCAGCCCACATTGGCCTCTGAGATGGCAGAATTACAGGAAAGGATTACCAGTACCAAGAATGGAGCCATAACCTCTGTGCAGGCTGTTTACGTGCCTGCTGATGATATTACAGATCCGGCTCCCGCCACCACATTTTCTCACTTAGACTCTACGATTGTTTTGAGCCGCGCTTTAACAGAAATTGGTATTTATCCTGCTGTAGATCCTCTAGCTTCCACTTCCACTGCTCTTGATCCTAAAATTGTGGGAGAAAGGCATTATAAAGTAGCCAGAGACGTACAGCTTACTTTGCAAAAATACAAAGATTTACAGGATATCATTGCTATTTTGGGAATGGAAGAGCTTTCTGAAGAAGACAAAAAAACAGTTAATAGAGCCAGAAAAATTCAAAGATTTTTGTCTCAGCCGTTTTTCGTGGCTGAAAACTTCACAGGAAAACCTGGCAAATATGTAAAACTGGAAGATACCATAAAAGGGTTTGAAGAAATTTTACAAGGTAAACATGATGAAGTCCCAGAAGAAAACTTTTATCTTAAAGGTGGAATCGACGAAGTAAAATAACCGCTCAGAATAAATTTTTATGAAACTTTCAGTTTATAGTTTAAAGAAAATATTGTTTCAAGGCGATGCCCAGCTTTTGAATTGTAAAACTGTTATGGGCGAAATTACGGTTTTAGATAACCATGAGCCTTTAATTACAGTTTTGTCTAAGGGACCAGTGAAGATTGTAAAAAGTGGCACAAGAGAGGCAACAGTGGATGACGAACTTTTGCCAAAGAAAGATAGGATTCCAGGAGAAGCTAAAGATATAAAGCAAGGAGAATACTTTTTTGAAATTAAATCAGGATTTCTGGAAGTCAGGCCGGATAACGAAGTCCGCTGTATTGTTGAAATTTGAAAAACTGCCAAGATAGGCAGTTTTTTGCTAAGATAAGTAAGGATGAAAAAAGTTTATTATTTTTTTATTTTTGTGATTTTACTGATTGTGTTGGGGCTTGCGTTTTTCGTTTACGCTGAGCCGTTGTTCGCGCCAAACAATTCGGCCCCATTAAACAATACCGCCTGCATCAATTCAAATTGTTTTTCTGTTGAAATTGCAAACACGGAAGCTGAAAGGGAACAGGGGCTTATGTTCAGGCAAAATTTAGACAATGATAAAGGCATGCTTTTTATTTTTGACAAAGAAGGAGTTTATCCTTTTTGGATGAAAAATACTTTGATTCCTCTGGATATGATATGGATAGATAAAAATTATAAAGTTGTTTTTATAGGAAAAAATAGCCGGCCATGTCAGGTTAACGGAGAATGCCCCAGTATTATTCCAGATGCAAAGGCTATGTACGTTTTAGAAATAAACAGCGGGCTGTCAGACCGGATAAGTATACAAGTTGGGGATAGTGTTTATATAAAGTAATGTTGACAATAAATTTTTATGTTACAATAAGATAAAGGTCGCTAATTAAAATAAATGTAAAATTATGGCAAAACTAAACGTTGTAGACATAATTGCTCTAGTTCTAGTAATCGTGGGAGGAATAAACTGGGGCTTAGTAGCATTTAATTTCAATTTAGTGGAAGTGATCTTTGGGTCCATGCCATGGTTGGTAACAACCATTTATGCATTGGTAGGATTGGCTGCTATTTATTTGGCAGTTGTATCTGTAAAACTGGAAAGGAAATAAAAAGATAACAAAAAATCCCGCTACTTGGCGGGATTTTTTGTTTTAGTAAAGGTATCCCCAGGTTTGAAGTTTATCTGAGTCTTGATACCAACCTCGGCCTATGTCTGTTCTGTAAAACATATTTTGAAGCAGTATGTTTTCAAGGCGTGCATAAACTTGTTTCCTGGCATCTTCAACAGTTGTTCCAGAACCAGTGACGACCAGAGCATATCCTGTGTCTCCGGCTATCTGCCAGTTTTCATCTACCAGCTTTACGTCTCCCAAATGCACGCCGTCTAAGTTCGGTTTTTTGAATATAATGGACAAATCCTTGTAAATACTCATTTCGTTTTTATCATCAAACGGAAATGGCGGAACTGCGCAAACTACGCCAATCTGGAAACCCTTTTTGGTTTTGAGATCAAATTTTTCTCCTTTCGCTATAGAATACAAAAATTCTCCCCATCCGTTTATAACGCCTTCCATGGCTATTGAAATGTGCGGGTATCCAAAACGGCAGGTAAACTCCAAAGGATAAATGCCCCTGGCGTTTGCAATACAGTTAATATCAACATAGCCTACATATTTTGACTCTTTTAAGTTACCTTTTATTTTATCTAAAGTTGTTTTGAATATTGTGTTGGGCTGGGACCAATACATTAATGTCCCCATTTCTCCGGTGTATGGACCTATATCTCCGGGAAATAATTTTTTGTGTTCAAAGTTTACATTAATAGGATAGATAAAATCGTCTCCATTGAAAAATGCGCCAACGGCAATTTCTACTCCTGATGCAAATTTTTGGAGCTGAAACTGTTTTACTTTTTTTTCTAAAACCTTTCGGTTAGACCTTAGTATCTCATGGATATCTTTCCCGTCTTCGTCCTTGCCTAAAAATAATAATCCCTTTGAATCAGACGGGGTGAATCCTGACGGCTTATACACATATCTACCCGGGTTTTGTTTTATAAAATCTAAAGCCATATCATAATCTGTAAAATCCCAGTGGGGAAGAGTGAGCATGCCCACTCTTTTCATTTCAGACTGGCCAAATTCTCTTTCTTGTTCCAGCCTGTCTGTGTATGTACTGCCTCCCACAACCAGTTCGCCATTTTTACGAAGCTCGTCAGCTTCTTTGCCAAATCCCACATCGTCAAACACAATAACATCGGCCCAATCAACAAAACTTTTCCAGTCGCTTATTTTTTCCAGAAATCCATCGTAAACATCTTTGTCGTTTTCATTTTTGACATACACTTTTACTTCATGTCCCTCTTTTTTAATTTGCCAAGCCAAATCGCCCGATAAGCTTTCCCAGCTTATAAACAAAAATTTTCTTATTATTTTTTCTACGGGCGCTAGCCCGTTAGCCCCATTTGTGCCATTTGCCATTTTATTAAGTTATATTTTGTCTAATAGTTTTACTCTTTGAAAGCCTACAGATAGTCGGCTTTGTTTTCTATACCTTTCATCATAATCAGAATAGGCTACAGTCAGCTCTTCACCCTTTTTAATGTCTTTTTTTGCAACAAATTGAATTTCCTTTTTAGTGCCATTGCCAATGGTTTTGATATTTGGGTCGTTTGAGCCATTCAGAAAAAAAGATATATCCATGCCGTTTAACCCTTTTTCTGGTATGGAAAAACTTCCATCTTTGTTTTGGGCAAAGAAATCATTTATCATTTCTTGAATTTCGATGTCTAGATTTTCAAACTCTTTAGGCTTTATGTTTTCCCATTCTTGTACCACGCAATTTAAAAATGGGTTGACCCCTTTTTTAATGTCTTTTATAGCAAAAACACCTACACCTTCTAATCCAGATGGTTTTAATCTGCAGTAAGTATTTTTTAAATTTTCCAGAAGTTTTTGTTTTTTATTTTTCATATCAAAACTTTTTTTATTTTATCACTAATAAAAAAAAATACAAAACTTTATTTTGTTTTGTATTTTTTTTTATTGCTAATTACTCCTTAAAAATTCTTCCTTATTGTCATCAAATTCATAATCATAAACTATTTCCTCTTCAGCTTTTATATTTTTTATTGCTTTAATGGTTAAATAATTTTTTGGTATTTTGGTGTCGTAATAAATATCCGCATTTGGGCTAAGACTATGATTGTATATGGATCCATACCCAAGCATAAGGCAATATTTATTAGTAGCGTATTGCCAGAGATAGTAAAAATGAAGTACTGCAGAAGGACTTTTAAAAAAATTAACTTCTTTTTCAGACAAAAATACCACAGGGCAACGCTCTATCAGCTCGCCCTTTTTTATGTTTTTTATGGCTACAACACCTCGTCCTTTTCCTTTTATATTTATTATTTTTATTTTTTTGGGAGGAAAAATTTCCATGAAATATTTTTAATTAGTGTTATAAAGGCAATTATAGCACTAAAAGAACCTAATGCAAAAAAACAACCCCCAATAGGGGATTGTTTTTATCAGTACTAAATTAATTAGCGGCTGAATCTTGGAGGTTTCTTTTTTGACCAGCACTCTCTGCAATAGATTGGTCTGTCAGGAGCTGGTTCAAATGGAAGCTCTGTGATTTCTGTACCACATTCTGAGCATTTCCAGTTGCCTTTGATCATTTCTCTTGGGGCAAAACCTCTGCTGTTATTGTTTCTGTCGAACATTTTGTTTTCTACTAAATGATTAAAACGACCTTTCTAATAGGCCGTTTAGCCGACTTATTAGCTTATTTATATTATACTCCTTGTTAAAGAGAAGTCAAGTCCCTTCCATTTTTTCATTTTAAATGTAATATTTAAGTTAATATTAATTGATGTTTATATTATGAAAAAAGAAATTTGGTTAATTATTATTTTAGCTTTAATAATAGTTGTATTAGTCGGAGTAGCGCTGTGGCCAAACAACAGTCCAGCAGATAATCAACAAGAAAATCCTCCTACAGGGGAAGGAGGATTAGAAATAACCTTGCCATCTCCAAACGCAGAAATTTCTTCACCCTTAAAAATTTCTGGAACTGCAAGTGGAGACGGCTGGAATGGTTTTGAAGGTCAGGTGGGCATAGTGGATCTTTTAGATTATAAGGGCAACGGATTGGGTTACGCAATTTTAACGGCTACTACGGATTGGATGTCGCCCCCAGTAAGTTTTGAAACTACCTTAAATTTTACGGCAGCCAACTCAGGTCCCGGGACTTTGGTGTTTCATAATGAAAACGCCAGCGGGGATCCGGCAATGGATAAAACTTTCTCTATGCCAGTTAATATAGTTGCCAGTTCCGCAGAAACAATGACAGTTACAGCATACTTTGCAAAAGATGAAATTACAGGTTCCACTTGCAGTGTTGTATTTCCAGTGGAAAGAATAGTGCCAAAAACAGAAGCCGTAGCCAGAGCGTCATTGGAAGAACTTTTAAAAGGACCCACTGATGAAGAAAAGTCTCAAGGATATTATTCTAATATAAATTCTGGAGTGAAGATAAACAGCCTAACTATTTTGAATGGTACAGCTCGCGTGGATTTTAGCGAAGAAATGGAAACTACAGGAGGCTCATGCCGTGTTACAGAAATAAGGTCTGAAATAAACTTTACTTTAAAACAATTTCCAACTGTAGACAACGTAATAATATCCATAAACGGCCGTACTGAAGACATTTTACAACCATAATTTATGAGTATTAGCTTTAAGATATTAAAAAAGTCTAAAAAGAGCAGGGCAAGATTGGGATTTTTGGAAACAGAGCACGGAGTGGTAGAGACTCCGTGTTTGGTTCCTGTTGCCACACAAGGAGCTATAAAAACCTTGGAAAGTAAAGAAGTTGAAGAGACCAAGTCCCAAATTTTAATATCAAACACTTTTTGGTTGCACTTGCGCCCGGGAGAAAAATTTGTGGAAAAAGCCGGGAAACTTCATAAATTTATGAACTGGAAAAAACCATTGATGACGGATTCTGCTGGTTATCAGGTTTTTTCTTTGGGGTTTGGGAGAGATTATGGATTGGGAAGCAAAATACTCAAGGCTGGTAATGATAACAAAATTAAAATAAATGCTCAGCCCAAAGGTATAAAAATAAATTATGACGGTGTAACATTTCGTTCTCCCATAAATGGCGAAGAGCTTTTTATAGGCCCAAGAGAGTCCATTAAAATTCAAGAGAAAATAGGAGCTGATATTATTTTTGCCTTTGATGAATGTACAGCTCCCATGGCTGAGTATAATTATATAAAAAAATCTTTAGAAAAAACTCATCGTTGGGCAAAGGAGTGTTTGAATGCAAAAAAGTCAAAACAAGCTTTGTTTGGAATAGTGCAAGGGTCTAGATTTAAAGATTTGAGATTGGAAAGCGCCAAATTTATAGGAGGATTAGATTTTGGCGGGTTTGGGATAGGAGGAGAATTTGGAAATAATAAAAAGAAAATGGGCCAGATGATTGAGTGGGTAGTGGATGAGTTGCCAGAAAAAAAGCCCAGACATCTTTTGGGAGTAGGGTATTTGGAAGATATGGAAACAATTATAAAGTCTGGCGTGGACACTTTTGACTGTACTGTGCCTACACATTACGCCAGGCGAGGCATAGCGTTTACTTCTGAAGGGAGGCTGGATATGTTTAAAGCAAAGTTTTTAAAGAAAAATGAGCCGCTGGACAAAGGGTGCACATGTAAAGTTTGTATAAATTATAAAAAAGATTATATCTGCCATTTATTGCGTGCCAAAGAAATTACAGCATTGAAGTTAATAACATTTCATAATCTTTGCTATTTTAACAATTTTGTGGAGGAGATAAGGCAAAAAATAAAAAGAGGGGAGTTGTAAAAATAAATTATTTATTTATAATTAATATATGCCAACAGTAAGAAGCAGTTTTAAAAAAATAGCAGAGGAGCAAAAGAAGATAGGGTTACAGGTAAGGGAAAAAACTATGGGCTACATACTTGCAGCTCTGGGATTTGTGGTGGCTTTAGCGTGGAATGATGCCATTAAAACTTTTATAGAGTATGTTTTTCCGCTAAACAAAAATAGCATATTTATTAAATTTATTTATGCTTTAGTAATGACCGTGTTAATAGTTGTGGCTACCATTCTATTAACTAAAAAAACAGAACAGGAAAAAATAGAAAATAAATAAATGTAAAAACCGCGCCTTTCTGCGCGGTTTTTAGTTATTCACAGTTTTGTAAAAAAAAGAGTCTTGACACGTTTTCTTAATAATAATAAAATCTAAATAGAAATAGTTATTAATAAAAAAATATGATTAAAAATTTAGCAAAAGCGGAGAGAATGACAGCGCAAAAAAGTTTTATTCTAGACTATTTGAGAAGCGTAAAAACCCATCCTTCTGCTGAAGTCGTATATAAAGAAGTAAGGAAAAAACTTCCCAATATAAGCCAGGGGACAGTTTATAGGGTTTTAAATGGATTTAAAAGAAGGGGTGAGCTTCAAGTTATAGACACAAAAACAGCCACTCATTTTGATGGAGATATTTCAGACCACGCACACTTTATCTGCGAAGAATGCGGAAATGTGTATGATGTTTTGAGTGAATGTTCTAATTGCGGGATTCTAAAAAGCAAAAAGACAAAGGTCGGGGCGGTCCAAAAATATACAATTACTTTTTATGGCACTTGTTATAAGTGCAAAAAATAACTATGAATATAAAACAAAACGTTTGCCACGACTGTGGCGCTGACATAATTTTAAACGGGGAAGAGATTACAAACGGAGTGTCATTGGTTTATGACCACGCCGGGGAAAAAATTAACATAATAAAGTGTAACGGGTGCTATGAAGCCAATAAAGGGCTGTCTAATTACCAGGATTGCGAAGTATACAGCAGGGTAGTGGGATATATAAGGCCAGTACAGCAGTGGCATAAAGGGAAAAAGCAAGAATTTGCTGAAAGAGTGGAGTTCACGCCAGATGAGGGAGGATCTTGCTGTTAAAATGTTAATCTTATCTTAATCGTCACGTACTAATATGAAAAAAGTAGAGTTAAAAGACAAAACAAAAAATAAGGACATGCAGTGTGTCTTATGCCAAGCAAATTTTCAGGCTTGGCTGGATAATTTGCAAGCTAAAGAGGACAGGAAAGAAAAAATAAGCAGTCATTTTTTAGAATACTGTCCTGTCTGCGTAAATAAAAAAAATTAAAAACTTAATAAAAATTATGGAACACTATAAACTTCCCAATCTTCCATATGAATATAATGCTTTAGAGCCCTATATGTCACAAGAGGTTTTAAGACTTCATCATGACAAGCATCATGCCAGCTATGTTGCAGCAGCTAACGCTTTGATAGACAAGCTGGATGAAGGGAGAAAAAACAACTCAGATTTAGATTTTAAATCTGTATTGCGTTCTTTTTCATTTAACGTGGGTGGGCATTTATTGCATGAAACATTTTGGAAAATTATGGCGCCTGCTAATTCCGGGAAGAATGAACCAAAAGGAGAGATTCTAGAGGCAATTAATAAAGATTTTGGAAGTTTTGACAGATTTAAAAAAGAATTTTCTGAAACAGCAAAGTCTGTAGAAGGTTCTGGCTGGGCATTGCTTACATATCATAAAGACCATGGAAACCTAAATATAATCCAAGTGGAAAAACATAATTTAAATCTGTATCCTGAACAAAAAATCCTGCTGTGTCTGGATGTTTGGGAGCACTCTTATTATTTGGACTACAAAAACGACAGAGGAAAGTTTATAGAAAGCTGGTGGAACATCATCAACTGGGAGGCGGTTAACAAGAGATTCAAAGATTAGTGGATTGCTAAAAAACCTGGGTAATCCCCGGGTTTTTTAGTGTCCACCAAACGGTTCAATCTGGGTTGAACCGTTTGAAATGGATTGCTTTTTAATGAGCAAAAGGATAAAATAATACAATTTATCTCATATGAATTGGACAGCCCAAAAAATTATTTTTATTCTAAAAACAATATAATTTATAAAATGTCGGGAGATAGGCTATTAATATCAGTAATAATACCAGCATATAATGTAGAAAAAACCCTGGGTAGATGCTTAGAGTCTGTTTTAGCTCAAAATTATGCGCCTTTCGAAGTTATAGTGGTCGACAATAATTCTAAAGATAAGACAAAAGAAATAATTTTAGATTTTAAAAAAAATAATAAAAAAGTTAAATATATTTTTGAGGGGATTAAGGGTAGGACAAGCGCCAGGAATGCTGGTATAAAAAATGCCGATGGAGAGATAATTGTCATGTTAGACGCTGACTGCTTAGTGCCAATGAATTGGATTTGAGAAATATCGGGTCCGATTATCCGGGGCGAAGAATTGGTAGAGATGGGTCCATATCGGCCTTGCCTAGATAATTTTTGGAGTAAAAACATGCAAAAAGCTGATAATGATTTTTTAAAAAGAAGTTTAAATGGTAGTTATATAAACCATCTTGACACGAAAAATTTTGCTATAAGAACCGACTTGATGAAAAAAAATGATGTTTGATGAAAAAGTAGATTGTGCCGAGGACCTCGAGCTTTTTTTAAGAATTAAAAAGTTTTCTAAAGTAAGATTTATGCCATCTGCAGAGGTAATACATAATCATAGAAATAATTTTAAGGAGACGATTAAAACAAGCTTTGACAGGGGTTTTTGGTTGTCTAGGGTACACAGGAATTACAAAAAAAACAAAGATAATCTTATATCTTTTCAAAGTCTGTCTGTTAGAAGTTCATTGAAATTTCCTTTCTGGGCGATTTATATGTTTCTAACTAATAGCACTGGATACGCCTATTTCAGGGTTGTAAAGGATTTAGCTTGGAGAATAGGTGTAGCTGTAGAAAAGTTAGGTTATTGCTCTAAAAACAACCTGTTCAAATTTGACGCTTGAGGCTATTCCAGGTTTTCATTGGAAAATTTTTCCTTAAAAATAGTTTCCATTTGCAGAGCATATTTCTTCCACGATAGATTTTCTTTTACAAATAAAATCCCGTTTTCAGAAATTTTTTTCATTAAATCTCTATCATTTAAAAAGGCTTCGATAGCAGATGCTATTTCTTCTGGGGAGCAACAGTTTACGATTAAAGAGTCTTTACCATTAGTTAATACTTCATGTGCGCCGGATCCATTGCTAACAATACAGGCACAACCGGCTAACATTGCTTCAAAAACAGAAAGCCCCCACGTTTGTTCGTTATTAGGAAAGACAAATATATCCGAATCTAAGTATTTTTTCCTTAGTTCGTTTTCAGTTAGCACGGAGGTATTGATTGAGATATATTTTTCTAGCCTTTTGTCTATGATTCTCTTTTGTATGAATCTGTAGTACCAATGAAAAATTCTGGGGTCGCCATTAATTGTCACAGAAAAATTATTTATATTTTTTTTTACTAAAATTTCTATAGCGTCTACCAAATCTTCAAACCGGCGATGAGGCCAGAAAGCATTTGAGGCTAAAATATTCAATTTTGGTTTTGTATAATTTCTGCAGACCGGCATACCAGAAAACATTTTTAGGTCTATTCCGCTTCGTACAATCGTAGAGTCTCTGTTATAAACACTTTTACACAACACTTTGTTGCGTTTATCTAAAACCACTATCCTCGAAATATTTTTTATCTCTTTAGCGGCAAGTATTCTTTGAAGCGCATTAAAAATTAAGTGCCGGAAGCCGAAACTTTTTGTATAAGGAGCTCTTTGGACGTCGTTCATCATCCAGACAATGTGTGGATGATGAATAGTTCGCGAAATTTTACCAATCCAGTCTTGAATATTTATAACATCGTAATAATTAAAAGGGTGTTGTTTTTTTATAAACTCCTGGAGACCCCTTACTTTTGGGTCCACCACAAAAATTTCTTTAACCATTTTCGTTGCATTATATAGGCGTAAAAAAATTTTAATCCACCAAGGGAAATTAGAGTTTAAAAATTCTGTGTTTTTGTTATTAATCTGGTCAGAATTCTTTACAGAGAAAATTGTTAGCGAATCACACAATTCTTTATGGCAGTAATTTTTATCGTGTGCATAACAATAAACGTCTACCAGGTGACCCAATTTTTTTAAGTTTATGGCAAGTTCGAGAGCTTGACGCTGAGCTCCCCCTGGTCCTAAGCTCCATATAATCATAGCTATTTTCATGCTTTTTCGTGTTTTAAGGATTTTAAAATAAGCGCGAGAGAGAAAAGCCTGTCAAGTATTTTTGGCCATTTGGCAACCCTGTATGCTTTTGCTTTTTGTTTGTCATTAAAAAGGCTCATATAAAGCCGAATATTTTCTTTAGTTAAAAAACCGCCATTTTTAAAATCTATTAAAGTGCTTGTTTTAGTAAATTTTTTAAAATATTTTTGTAACAGCCCCCTTTCAAGAACAATCGGATAACTTTTAGAAGCTATTTGAAGCCATGACGGGAGGTCATAAAAAAATATTTTGAACATATCATCATGCCAGGTTTTCCGCTCTTTTTTAAATAGAATTAGCGGTGTTTTAGCGGTGGAAATTAGCACGGAACCATTTTTTTTATATTTAGCTAGTAAAGATTCCCAAACCCACCCTGAATAAGCATGGTTTGTGCCCATATATTTTTTGTAGATCTTATGAATCAAAGTGTCTTTTTTTATGATAAAAGAGCCGAACTCAAGCTTGTCCCAAATTTTTTCAAACGCTTCGGACGGATTGTTAAAGCTGATGCCAGATAATTTTTGGGGTAAGTGACTTTTTAAGCCATGGTATCCATTAAGAACCAACAAATCAGGATTTCTGTTCAGTTCTTCAGTCAAAATTTTCCAATGTTCATGCAAGAGTATGTTGTCGTCCCCTAGGGGAAGTATATATTTGCCCTTAGCCATTGAAATTACATCTATCATATTTTGGTCTATCCCCTTATTATCAGTTTGTAAATGGTATTTGATATTTTTGTGTAGTTTTAAAAGATTTTTTATATAAACATCTGTATCGTCTGTCGATGCATTGTTGGAAATACACAGTTCAATATTAAATTTTTCAAAGAAAAAAAGCTGACGATGTAAGCTGTCTTTTAATACCTCGCAACGATTGTATGTTGGTATACAAACAGATAAAAATAAATCCTTTTTTGACATGATCAATTATATCATAAATTTTTTAATAAAACGTCTTGAGAAGAAGTTCGACGTCCTCATTGGTAAGTTCGGGATTATTCCCAAAATAAAAACCATTGTCGCTGATATATTGAGAATTTGGAAGCTTCGCTTCATGATTAGGGAAGTATTTTTTAAAAAATGGTTGGTTTGTCATTATTCCGCTCAGGATTGGACGAGCCTCTATTTGTGATTCTAGGGCTTTTGAAAGATATTCCTTTTTCTTATTCGCTTTCTTGCAGATAATGGGAAATGCAAAATTAGAATTCAGAGTCATTTTTGGTGATGTTTTTTCGAAAACGGGGTTGCTATAAATGGGTTTGAGTTCTTCAAAGTTTTTTTGTCTTTTCTTAACGGTTTCGTCTAAATATTGAAGTTGATTGTTGCCCAAAAAGCCGTTAATCTCTGTAGGACGTATATTGTACGCAAGGTCATAAAAAGTATAACCAGCATTAATTTCTTTTATGCCATGTTTTTTTCTAATTTCGAACCGCTCAGTTTTTTCCAATTGACGATCCCATCCGTGAGATCTGACTTTCAGGAGTTCACTGTTTACGTGGTCGTCATCAGTACACACTGCGCCTCCTTCAATTGTTGACATATGATGTCCCACAAAAAAAGAGAATGTAGAAGCAAATCCATAATTACCTAATTTAACACCGTTATATTCTGAGCCGAGAGATTCACAATTGTCTTCCAGCAGTAAAATGTTTTTTTCAGAGCATAATTTTCTTATTGCCACAATGTCGTCAGAAAAACCAAGTACATTTGTTAAAAATAGAGCTTTTATGTTTGTATGTGCTAACGTGTTAGATAGGGTATCAGGAGAAATATTTAATGAGGAAATCTCAACGTCAATAGGAATTGGGATAAGGGAGTTTTGTATTAAGGGCATAACATTTGTCGCCCATGTTATTGAAGAAAAGCCTACATAATCGCCTTTGCTAAGGATAGATAAGTTCAAGAGTGCTTGTATAAGCGCCAAATTAGCAGAACTTCCGCTGTTAAACATGACACAATACTTCTTCCCCTGCCAGAGCGAGAATTTTTGTTCAAAAGAGGCACATTGTTCTCCCATACTTAGTTTAGGAGCCTTCATTATAAAATCGCAAAGCGCTTGCTTTGTTTCTTTCTCTTTGTAGAAAGTAGATTTTATTAAAGGAATTTTCATTTGTGCTAAAAAATATATGATGTCACCCAGTTTTTCTCCAATAATCAAGCGTGTCCTCCAATGTTCTTTCAAATGGAATTTGAGGCTCCCATCCGGTTTGTTGTTTGAATTTTGTACAATCTCCCACTAACATCGGCACATCTGAGGGTCGCATTCTAGCTGGGTCGTTTTCTATTTTAATATCCTTTTTTGTACTTTTGCTTATTAAAAAGTCTAAGACAGATTTAATTGACCAAGCTTTTCCAGAACATATATTATATGGCTCGCCAAATTT
>Ga0172381_10000300_pt1 | contig 60591 bp, 153 predicted proteins | sample Leawel6488metaG_FD_119754 | JGI IMG/M metagenome (GOLD analysis project Ga0172381, IMG submission 119754) | Leachate microbial communities from a municipal landfill in Southern Ontario, Canada - Leachate well 64-88 metaG | ecosystem: Engineered > Solid waste > Landfill > Unclassified | place... | reverse complement strand
TCAAGGATTTAAAAAAGACATCTTTGCCTGTTGAATTAAAGGATGGAGATACTACGCAAAAGGAATTTATAAACACGTTAACATCAATGAGAACTTGTATAAACGCTTTAAAAGTTCAACTGGAATTTTATAATAATGTCCGTGACGAGTGGTCAAAATCGCTTGTAGAACTACAAAGAATACTAAATAAGTAAGGATGGTTTAAAGCGAATTATATAAAATTTAGAGCATTAGGTAAAGATGGAATTTGGCGTTATGGAGAATACCCTCATTTAGCACCTGAGATGAGCAATACAGTTTTATCTATGGTATCTTTTTGGGAATTAGTCGCTAATAAAGATGTAAGACGTGAGACTATCGGACAGTATATTGGCATAAAAGATAAGAAAAATAAACAGATTTTTACACAAGATTTAATGTTAAAAGACGGCGATGAAAGAATATATGAAGTTGATATTAATTATGACGGCGCAAGACCTATTCATATAGACCAATTGTCATCTCGTCCCTCAATTCCACATCCATCAATTGATTTTTTACCCTTAAATGTATCTGGTAAACATCCACTTGATCAACATACTCACGGAGAATTAATTGCTACAGATTGGATAATTGTTGGCACTCGTTTTGAAAATCCTGAATTATTAAAAATGGAGAATTGAGAATGAACGTAGATGAAGTAAAAATAACTTTAACTGGTAAATATAAAATTGAGAACTTAGAAAATCTTGGATATAAAACAGGCCACTTTAGTGATGGTTTTGCTTATTATTTTGATGGTAAATTACATCGCTATGTATTTATACCTAAAACCATAAATAAAATAATTATAAAAATTGGACAAAAACCATTTAGCGATGTTTCTCTAATCCCTGAAATTACTTTTGGAAATATGTCTGATTGGGTTTTAGAATCGGTAAAAGCAATAGAATTGGATAGCGATTAAAGGTTAAGCGGAAATGTTAAATAAAAATCAGATTGGCGTAACTGAGAAGGCAGACCCAACTGTAAATCTTAAATGGATAGAATGGGTAAAAGGTGGTAAACCGGCAATCTTAATCACTAAAGCCCCTAAAATGCTGTCGTACTTAATTAATAAATCAGATAATATTATTGTCCATTGTACCATTACAGGATTAGGTGGGACTAAAATAGAACCTTATGGCGTTCCTTTTAAAGAGTCACTAAAATCCTACCACGAACTTTGCGACTTAATGACACCTCAAAGAGTAGTCTTACGCATTGACCCTATAGCCTATTGGGAAAGAGATAAAGAGGTTTTAAAATCTATCGCTAATGAAGCCGAAGGACGTGTTAGAATATCTTTTGTAGACCTGTATCCGCACGTTATAAATCGCTTCACAAGTAATCACGTTAAGTTGCCACCCTACACTTCATTCCATATGCCATTAGATGTCCGTAAAGACGCTTGGAAGGAATTAGGTTATCCTGAAGTTTGTGGGGAACCTGGTCTATCACCTACCATTCCTTGTGTAAGTGAAATAGACTGTGCGATTTTAGGTGTAGAATCAAGTCCTAAACTTAAAGGTCAGCGACCTGTTTGTAGTTGTCTCGCTAATAAAGTTGAACTTTGTAGTCCGCCACCTAAATGCTTTTATGGGTGTCTTTATTGCTATTGGAAATAGGAAGTGATAAAAATGAATCTACAATTTTGGCGTAAACCTAAACTAAAAATCAATCCACTTGAACTAAACAAACCTGAAACGGCAATAGACTCTATAATTAATTTATTACCTGTAATTATTGGTACAATGTTAATATTAGGGGCTTTTAAACAATTAGCCGAAGCTCAAATAAAGCCTTTTATCTGGTTAAAATCTCCATTGGGTAAATTTTATAAATTCCCTCTTTGGCAAGGGCTAAGAATTATACGCAACCAACATTGGGAAGTCGCTGACACTGAACCGATTAAACCACCTTTAACACGTTGGCAATATCTTAAAAAGGCTATATCAGGATAATGTTGACTACTTTTTATTATAATGGTACAATATTTATATATTGATGGATAAGGAGTAAATAAATGTTTAATGGATGGCGAGGAACTGATGGAGATATAGAACCAGTACCCTTTGAATGTGAAGTATGGGGATACCCAAACCGAACAACTACTCTTGAACCAATGTATGATAATACTCATTTTAAAACAATAGGGGAAGCATGGAAGTCTATTAGACGCTCGTGGGAAGCCGGAATGAGTTTAACTACCAATGCAATAAAACAAAAGGAATTAGAATTAATTAATCTTAAAAATACACTCGCAACTTTATCTATTAAACAACAGGAGTCTTTAGATAAGTGGCGAGAATGGTTGGATTGTAGGAGAGAATAATTATGAGAAATCTTTATTATGGTTTATTTTGGGTAGCGTTATCTTTAATAAATGTTGGATTGGGTTTTGCTACAGAAAGACATTGGAATTGGTTTTTAGCCCCAGTCTGGATGATTGTAGCTGGTATTTATTTTTACCTTTATTAGAAAGATAAAAAGGAGGTTAAATAATGAAAAAAAATACAAATAATGAATTAATCACAGAGATAGTAGATAAAACTCTAATACCCCTTTCAAAAACAGCCGGACAAACTAATCCAGTTTATAATAATATTATAAATAGAGCCTTAAAACTTAACCCTAATGAAGCGTTGAAAATAATAGAATTCCCAATGGATAAAACAAAGTTACTCCGTGATTATTGTAAAAGGAATAATCTAAAATTAATCACCCGTAATATGAGTAAAAAAGATAATAAAGCAGACGCTTACATTGTAAAATTATGAATATAGAATCAATTAATAAAAAGGGAATACTTAAAAACAGTCCTCCAACTCTCGTAAGACAACAAATTATTAACTTACGTAAGGCTTCACCTTGTATAAATTGCCGCCAGATAGGGGATAAAGTCGGCGTTAGCCGTGAACGAGTGCGACAAATTCTTAGCCAGAATAATTTACAAACAAAACGCTTTAAACCACCTAAACCTAAAGTCCAATGCCTGAATTGTGGCAAACCAACAACCCATAAACAATTCTGCTCTATTCAATGTGGTAAGGATTATAAACAAATATCGGTAGAATGTAGTGAATGTGGCAGAATATTCCAAATCTCTAAAAATGAGTTAATCCATCGAATTAAACGGCATAAAATCGATGAAATATTTTGCAATAAACAATGCTACGGGAGATATATGGGAATTCACAAAGCAAAGGCTAACTATAAAATACTATCTAGCTTATCTAAAATTGTGGAAATAAATTTCAGAGATTTAATAAATGACCAATCTAACTAAAAGAGAATTAGAAATAATGCAGTTGGCTGAGAACGGTCTATCTAAAAAAGAGATAGGTACTAAATTAGGCATCACGGAAAATACTGTTAAAAATTCTCAAACAATAATCTATAATAAATTAGGAATTAATAACGGCGTAAATAAATGTATTACCGCTATCATTACTCTATTAAAAATGGGATTAATCAAATTAGAATAAGAGGATAAAAATGATTAAAATTATCGCAATTGAAACTAACAAAGGATACTATTGTAACGAGCCTAAATCAAATTATTCGGATAATCTAAAACGATTTTTATTTAATGGGTTAGAGCCACAGCCATCCTTTCAAAATGATTGGATTTTAATTCCACAAAAACCTGTAAAAATATCACATATGGTAAGGCAACCTAACATTAATTATCGTTTTATTTTAAAAGATGATAGCCTTAAATCTAAAAAACTACCACTCGAACTTAAGCCCGATAAAGTTGGCTTAGAACAAGAGGACTGCGAAAATAATAAAATATTCGTTTGGAATGATGAATGGGCTATGTATCGATCTCTTTACCAGGAAGTATCAGACCCACAACCTGATTTAGAAGTTTGTGAGGAATTTGAATTTAATGTGGTCTTTAAACTCGATGAATTAAAACCGCCACCTGATATCAGCTATCCGGCAAATGAATATTATGATAGATGGATAAACAATGGACAAGGTGGGATAGCAACCCGTAATGTTACTAACGATAGCGTTGACCATCAAATTTTAGACAGGATTATCTTCCCTAAAATTTTAATTCACGAAACACCCTGTAGGCTATCCTCTAAACAAACTTACGAAATAGTCCGCAACCATATCAAAAGATATATAGACAATAAATACGCCCAAGTTACTTCCGATTATAACTTTTGTTTTGAAGTCGCAAAGATTGTCCCCTTAGAGTTAAGTTATACTACACAGTACGAGCGCACCCCAAGGGGTAGACGCAAACCCATCGTAGAGACACGATTAGTAAGTTCACGCCAGGTAAAAATCTTTGAGATGACTAACGATGAGGATAAATACAAGGGATACACAGTCATTGAGGGCTTTGAGGCAAAAACCGAGGCTGAATTAAAAAACCAGATTGACGCTTATTTATCAGATTTAATAACCTACATTAATGAGCCTTTAGTTGATTGCCCACATTGTCAAGGTAAGGGCGTACTTTTAAACAGTAAAGTAGAACCTGTAACCACTAAACATAGTTAATCTATTTATGTATTGATATCTTAGGATGGATGTGGTATAATAATTAAAGAGGTGAGAAATGAAAACGCTCTGGAATTTTATACCACAGAATATCAGACTCTATTTTAAAGGCGGATTTTATTTAACCGTCTTTATTATAGCGTTGGTTTTAATGCTTAATATTTTTGGCGCTATGGGTTGGATTGGTATAATTGTATTCTCTATTTATTGGGGTAGGAAAGCCTATAAAGACCTAAGGGGTACATTACCATCCTCTAAACCTTCACTGGTTAGTGTTATGCCTTCTACTTATGCCACACGCCTTAAAGCAGCCTACACTATTAAATTCGGATATCCAGACCCATCTTTTGAGAAAGAAGTTGACCGACACGTTAAGGCATTAGAAGTTTTTGAGCAAGGTAGAACACGTAGGATTAGTGAGGAATGGTTGAAACGAATGGCGAAGTTTGTTGAGGTTCCGTGGTACAATATAAATATAAAGCCATAACTAAAAATTTGGAGAGTGATTTTGAATAATCCAAAAGTAAAAATCCGTACAATAAAAAGAGCTCACGTTCACTGCGAATGTAATGAAGCCCACGGTAAAACACCCTTTGAGTTAAATATTGAAGTTGGTTCTTACAATTTAAAGATTTGGCTCTGTGCTGATTGTATTATAAATTTAAAAGAAAGACTTATTGACTCAATAACTAGTTTAGTAAAATACCGGTTGGAAATAAATACGACTAATGGCAAATAATTGTCTTTTGATGGAGAATGTTTTTTAAATGTGGAAAAAATATTTACTATATTTAATACGTTGGCAATTAAGCACACCTATTTTAGCTCCGATTATAGCTTACTTTTCCGGTTCGCAATCACTCTTTGGCACAAAAGAAAGTTGGATTGGAAGTATTATCGCTAATTTTATAGGTGGACTAATCTTTTTTTGGGTAGATAAATTTATTTTCACCAGTTACGCTATCGAAGTTTGGAATTTTAAAGATAATGGGGCTTGCGATAAATGTGGCAAGGCTAGTTCTTTGTGGAGATTAGTAAAAGCACCAGGATATGACAAAACTAATAGTGAACCAAAATATTTGTGTATGAAATGTTCAAAGGAAAAAACTAAGGAACTTCGGAGTAAAGGTTACAAAATAAGAGGAAAATCATATTAATATTGGAGAATAAATTATGACAGAAGATGATAAATTAATTACTATTCAAGAGTTGTGCGAAATAGTTGGATTGAAACCACAAGCTGCTCGGAATCTTTATAAAAAACAAGGGTTACCAGTAGTTAGACTTACAGATAGTATTATCCGGTTTAAATTATCAGCCGTTAAAAAATGGATCGAGGATCGGAATGTCGTATGTAAAAAAGAAGATGATAAAGGAGTTTAAATATTGACAACTACTACACTTGAGCTACATAAAGTCGGTAATAAAATCACTTGGACACCAGAAGAATTGGAGATTTTAAGATTAAATTATAAAGGGACTAAGGTTAGTGCTATAATTATTGGACAGTTGATTAAAGATAAATACGGAATAGACCGAACTAAAAAAGGAATACAACAAAAAGCAAGTAGTATTGGACTCACTAAAAAGATATTTACATTATGGGACGATACAGAAAAAGAACAATTAAAATCTTTAGTCGGAGAATGTAGTACTAAAGAAATATCCGACAAATTAGGACGTACCATTGGTTCAATACATAATCAAGCCTATGCGTTAGGTTTAAAATTAGCACATACTAATAGATGTGAATGGTACACAAAAGAAGATTTACTACATATCTTTGGTGTAGCATCTGAATCTATTGAAAGATGGATAAAACAAAGATTTATTAACTATTCAAAATTTAACAACTATATCTATAAATTTACAGTAAAACAAGTAAGGGATTTTATTATGAAGTATCCGATGGAATTAACTGGTCGCAACATTGACCTTGTACAGATTATTGATATTCTATGTCCTAAATATGTGAAAACTTAATATGAAATATTTTAGTATGTTTTCAGGGATATGTGGATTTGAAAAAGGAATTGAGGACGCGAAAGTTGGTTGGAAATGTGTCGGGCGGAGTGAAGTCGATAAATACGCAGAATCCATCGCTAAATATCACTACCCCACCATTAAAAACTTTGGAGATGCAACAAGAATTATTCCCGAAGAATTACCAGATTTTGACTGTATCGTTGGAGGATTTCCTTGCCAATCTTTTAGTATTGCTGGGAAAAGAGGAGCGTTTTCAGACATTAGAGGAACGCTCTTTTTTGAAATCTGCCGAATCGCTGGGATTAAAAAACCTGCGTATCTTTTCCTTGAAAATGTTAAAGGATTACTTTCTGCTCCATATACAGAAGCTATCGAAGAATGGGATGAAGCAGACTTTAATGAAAATGGGGAACCAACAGAATCAGCCAAACAAAAGCATAAACAAATCCCAGGTACTAAAGGATGGGTTTTTCTCACAATACTCAACACACTTTGGGAATTGGGGTATGACTGCCAATGGCAGGTGCTTGACAGCCAATATCATGGAGTCGCACAACACAGAGAACGTGTGTACATTATCGCAAATCTTAGAGATAAATGTAGACAAAAAATATTTCCTATCGGAGAAGTCAATACAGGGAATATTGAGAGCCAACACGATGATACAGAAACACAAATCTCACGAACAATTACTAATAGATTTAGAAAAGGAGTAGGTAATACTGAGTCAAGAATTATTGATGTGTTGGTAGATGCTAAAAATTCAAGTAAAATAAAATCAATTAACGAATTATCTAATCGATTAAAATTTATTGGTGGTTTAGTAGGTGAGAAAAATAAATTATGGTTAGAAGATGGAAAAGATTTAAGTCGTAATTTTCCACAAGGTCAAAGAGTTTATGACATAAACGGTATATCAGCACAACTCACTTCTCAAGGTGGAGGATGGGGTGCTAAAACAGGTTTATATGCTATACCAATTTTAACACCTGATAGACCTAAAGGTAGACAAAACGGGCGTAAATTTAAAACTAACGGCGAACCTATGTTTACTTTAATAGGAATGGATAGGCAAGGGGTGATAATTAATAGCGGTATCCGTAGATTAACGCCAACAGAGTGTGAAAGATTACAGGGATTCCCTGATTCATGGACTAAATATGGATTAGCAGAGGATAATAAAACTATAGAGATATCTGACAATCAGAGATATAAATGTTGCGGGAATGCAGTTACGACAAACACAATAAGAGATATAGTTTTAAAATGGATGAGTAAATAAATGCAAACTTATCATACCTGTAATTATACTTGTGAGGATTTTTAATGCAAAATACTCAAAAGAAAATTCCACATTGTGATTCTTGTAATATAGATTTTAAAAATTGGGGGGAATTAGCAGACCATATCATTTTAAATAAGGTTGACCATAGGCGAGGATTAAAATGGGCTGCTTCTTATAAGTTAAAGGTAAACTTCTTAAACAAAAAGAAGGATGCACCTGAAGGCCGTATAGCACTAACTGAAGAAGAAAAAGAGGCAAAAATAGATAGCCAACGAACATTATCCGGTCAAACTGATAAAGCCAAAATAATTTGCCCACATTGCCGAAGCCAATTTGTTGATAAAATTGCGACAGAACACGCCACTAATCCGTTGGCCTGGAAAACTAAATCTAATGAATTTTTAATTAATTGCTCGAACTGCGCTTCTAAATTTCACGCAAGTAAACCTAAAATATATGTATAAATTATAGGAATTATTTTGAAAATAGGACTTTATAATCTTGAGCCACAGTATACAAACTTAGCTCTTGAAAAAATCCGTGTATATTATCAAACTCATAAGCATACCGTTGAATATATGACACCCTTTGAAGCAACTGCTTATGATGCTGTTTATTGCTCGTCATTATTCAATTGGACTAATAAAAGATATATACAACCTAATATGATTAAAGGTGGTACTGGATTTTACACTTGGGATAAAGAGACGCAAACTTATAAAATTCCAAGTGATATTCGACTACAATTACCACCTGAGATAGATGCTATTGAGCCACACATAAATGAAGGATTTACGACCAGGGGATGCCCTAATAAATGTCCATTCTGTGTTGTAAATATAAAAGAGGGGGGGGTAAAAGTTGTAGGGGATGTCTTAAGTTTATGGGATGGCAAATCTAAATTTATAACCTGTTATGATAATAATGTGTTAGCAGTACCCGAACAATTATTAATTAACGCAGAACAAGCCCGAACTTATAAATTATCGTTAGACTACAATCAGGGTTTAGACCATAGAAAGTTAACTCCAGAAATAATTGACATCACTAAAACCTATAAACATCCTGAGTTACACTTTGCCTTTGATAGCCCATCATTAATTGGGACTGTTGAAAAATCTATAGATATGTTACAATCTAAAGGAATAACTCGTAGCACTTGGTATGTTTTATGTGGTTTTAATACAACTTTAAAAGAGGATTTATTTAGACTCAACTATTTAAAATCACGTAATCAGAATGCTTTTGTCCAAAAATTTAAGGAGCTAAATAAAAAACCAGACCCAATGTATACACCTTTAGCACGTTGGGCAAACCAACATAATATTTTTCAGGGAATGACTTGGGAGCAGTTTCTAAAGCATCAAACTAATAAGAAATATGCCTACCTTTTAAATAATAATCAGGAGATATAACTTAATTGTCAACATCTAAAACTCACAACAAAATATCACAAGAATTAATAAATAAAATCCGTAAGGATAAATTAACTGGTCTAAGCGCACTTAAAGTTGGGAAATTAAACGGCGTAGCAAAGTCCACAGTCTTACGATATTGTAAGGATATAACATCCCAAATGATTAAAAACCAACTTTTACCTGAAACCATAGAACAAATTAAAAATGATTTTATAATGGGTAAAAGCCGTAGATATCTTATGTCGGTCTATCATATTGGTAGACTTAAACTAAAAGGTATTGTCGCCAATTTAAGTCCTACTCAAAGAGAAAAAGTAATTCATTCAGGATCAAATCATAAATTACATCCGTGTCCAGAATGTGGTAAAACAATTAGAGTAGAATCAAAGTTGTGTATGGATTGCTATGGTAAAAATAGAGCACTAACTAAAAAAATATCTTACGGTAAAACGCATCCTTGTCAAGATTGTGGTAAAAGTATAAGATTAATATCACAACGTTGTTACGATTGTAGAATAAAATACCTAAAATCAATAGACGGTTATAAGACACTTGAATCCCTTGGAGTAAAAACACGCTTCCAAAAAGGTAGAGGCCAGATTATACCTAAAAAACCCACTCAACCTAAGCCTGTAAAAGTATCCAACAGCGACATTGTTAAGCAATTAAATGATAAAAACTATGAACGGAATAAATTGCTAACTGTAAAAAAAGAGGCAATAACTAAGCCACAAAGTAATTGGAATACTGACGGTAATAGATGGAAAGGTTTACCTATCGTTGTCTGTAAAAAATCACCTACTCAAAGACACGTTTGGGAATTAAACGCTAATAATTGGGGTATCTGTAAATATTGCAAAAAAGAACAACAACATGGAATTATCTACAACGACAAGGTTAAAAATAGACTTTAAAATTGGGGCTTGACAAAACCTTTCCCGTATGCTAAGATGCCTAAGTAGCCTTGAATATAGGAGTGTTGACTTTGTTACAAACAACAAACGATGAGAAGCCGGTCTGGTTACAAATTAGTGAAAAATTATGGCTTGAGGCAAAAGCAAGAGCGGCAATCAACGATATCCCTCTTAAAGATTGGGTCGCTAAAGCCATAGAGAATGAATTAAATAAATCCGAAGTAAAATAGCCACTTAATATTATTTATTGAGTTGGCTATTTTTATTGTCTCTTTAGGAGTTAATATTGATTAAAATTCTTTTAGAAACAGATTCTAAAAATTCACCAATTATAATAGAAAGATGTAAAGACTCACCTAATACTTTGACATTTAGCAGTATGCCAGAGGCGGAAACACCTTTTTATTTTGAAGTATTAATAGATGATTTATTATCCGCTATAACCTTTTTACAAAATAATTCCCAACATAAACAAGGATAAATATTTATGCCCGATAAATTAATAAAACCCTCTATTTGGACTTCACCAAATCTTAATTTATTATCAGATTTAGCAGAGCGACATTTTTACCGTATTTTACTTTCTAGCGATGATTGGGGATGCTTTGAAGCGACCCCTGAAATAGTAAAAGGTATATGCTATCCTAGAAAAGCGGGTGTAACATCAGCAAAGATAGAGCAATGGCAAAAAGAGTTAGAGGATCAAAAAATTATAAAGACTTGGGTGTTTGATGAAAGATTGTATGGGCAGTTCACTACTTTTGATAAACATAACGACCTAAAACAGCACCATAAACCCACTACACCATGCCCTCCTTGGATGTTAAATGAAAAAAATCAAGACTTACGCCTTGCTTCAGACACTTTGGAGGCTTACCAACGCATTAGCGACACCCTCCAAAGGCTTTACAGTGAAAATATTGAGCCAACCTATAGAATGATCACAACTGAGGCTAAGTGTAGCAATTCTACGCTCAAAAATTATTTACGCTACGTGGCTGTTACGGGGCGCTACACACCGCTACATTCCACTACAGTAGCGTTACTGTCGCCTACTATAGCACCACCATCTACCCCTGTAGCAAAAAACTCTGAGATTGCTACAGGGTTGCTACACCTTGCTACGGGTGCTACAGATAAGAACCCTAATCCTAAACATAAACCTAATCCTAAACCTAATATATATGATGGGGGTGTAACGGAGCCATCAGATAGTGAAGGAGACGCCGAAATGAAAAATGAAAAAGGGTTATCTAATAATCATATATTTGCTGAAATTCAAAAATATGTAGGATTTCCTGATATTATTCCAATTGACCCTTTTGGGAGTAGTTACAATAAAGAGGCTGGATTATTAAAACTTTTACGTAATAGGGGAATTTCGGATAATGATATTATCCAATGTTGGAAGGATTTAATTGATAGTCAAAATAATGATTTTGTATCTATAAGTTGGGTTAATTATAATATTTTTAATTGGTTTAAAAATGGTAAAAAATTAATTAATCGGAATAATGGACATAATGAAAATAAACTCAAATTATCACCCTCATTTATGGGCGAGGATGTTGATTCAATTAAGGAGTTGGATAGAATTAATGGATGAAAATTTAATAAAACAAAGAAAATTAGAATATGAAAAAACTAAAAGAGATAATCTTGAAAGGCAAGAAAAAGAATTACAAGAGCAATTAAAAATAAAATATCAACTAAGATTAATAGAATCAAGGTTACCACTTACAGAGCAAAGAAAATGTGATTTTAGTAAGTTTGATGTATTAAATATTAATCAAGGTGAAAAAATAATCAAACTTTTAAAAGAGTTTATTAGTTTTGATGGGGAAAATAAATTACCTAAATTTTTAACTTTATACGGTAATACTGGTCGAGGTAAAACGTTTTTATCTTATATTATGGGTTTTGAAGTATCAAAAAATAATGACGTTTTGTATTGGGGGTGTTCTACTTTATTGGATGAATTAAGAAAAAGACAATCTGATAATTCTTATTTTGATTTCATGGACGAGTTGAGGGATGTTTATTTTTTAATTATAGATGATTTTGGGGATTATAAAGACTCTGAGTTTGTTACTGAAAAATTGGATATGTTAATAAATTATCGCTATGAAAATAATAAATTAACACTCATATCAACAAATAAAGAGGATTTGGTATCATTATCGACTTTGAATAAAAGAATTGGGAGTAGGTTGATATCTGGAATTTGTTTAAAATTAGTTGGTAAAGATTATCGTGTTGAGATGGCTAAAAAAAGAGGCAGCTTTATTTAGATGTTTGATTATGTTGATGATGTAGAATATATGGTTAAATTTTTAACCATACCTGAGTTAGTTAAATCTATAAATAGTTCTAAAAATTATGTTGGTTGGGATGATTTTATAAAAGATTGTGGATTAGCGATTGATATTTTAAAATCATACGAGCCGTTAAAGATAAAATCAAACGATGGTAGACAGGTTTTTGAATCTATAGAGTCTATAAAAGCAAGGTATGATATCGTGGATTATATTGGGCAATATGTGGTTTTAAAAAAATCCGGTAATAAATTTGTTGGGGTTTGTCCATTTCATTCAGAAAAAAGAGGGTCGTTTTTTGTTTATCCTAAAAATCAAACTTGGCATTGTTTTGGGGCGTGTAATATAGGGGGAGATATTATTACTTTTATCCAAAAATATGATCATTTAGAGATTAAAGATGTGCTTAAAAGGTTGTCGAATGAATGGCACATTTAGATTCAAACGGACAGTTAGTATCGGATTTATCTGATGAGAAATTAAGAGAGATTGCTAAAAATGTAGCTGATACCTTAGAGGATTTAAAAAAGAAAAAAGATTTAAGGGAATTCAAAGGGACTCCGATGAAGTTGGAGTTTGCTAAAGTAGAGATTGATAGATATTTTAAATTAGGTGTAACAAAAAATGATATTGCTTGTTTAGTCGCAAGTTGGGGATTAACTACTGAGGACTTAGAGAAGGCTAATAATTACTTACACGATGTGTCTTTAAAAAATAAAATATCAGATAAACCTCAAGAGGGAATTATTTTATGATTACTAAACCCGTATGGCGAGAGAATGTCGGAATTTATAATTTTGATTGGGACGATTTAAACCTTTATGCCAAAATGGATAGAATATTTTCTAAGGAAAAAACTTTAATCGGGGAATTAAAATTATGGCATAAACAAAGTGGTAATGATGAGATAATAGAATTATCACGGTTGGATTTATTATCCGATAGAGCTAGGAATAATTTAGCAATGTCTCTTGATAAGAGAAATAAATCCATTGATTGGTTAAGTGTTTTAAAATATATCTGTTTTATCACAGTTGACCATTATCGCAAAGGCGAGCCTATAGAGTTTTTAGGTGATGAGCCTAAAACTATGGAGCAAGAGTTTTTACTTTATCCTATTTTAAGGAAAAATCAACCAACTACGGTTTTTTCGGATGGTGGTACGGGTAAAAGTCTTTTAGCGGATTATTCGGCTGTGTTAGTTTTTTACGGGTATCCTGGTTTTTTTATTCCGTGGATGGGATTGCCTCTTACTCCAGACGGTGGAAATGTTTTATTTTTAGATTGGGAAGCTGATAAAGAGGATCATCAAAAAAGAGTTTGGGCAATTAAAAAAGGGTTGGGTATTATTGACGCTGATAGATTTTTTTATCGTAAGTGTAATCAACCGATAGTGGATGATATTGCTGAAATACAAAAAATAGTTAAAGATAATAAGATTATTTTTGTAATAATTGATTCACAGGTTGCGGCATCGGGTGATACTAAAGACCCTGCTGATGGAGCGAGGCGGTATTATAATGCTTTACGGTCATTGAATTGTACGACTCTTACGATTGACCATGTGCCTAAAGGAAATGGATTGAATGACACACATAAACCTTATGGGTCAACTTTTAAGTGGAATTTAAGTCGGTCACAATTTGAGTTAAAAAAAGTTCAACAACCAGGTGAGAATGTTATGCAGTTAGCGTTATATCATCGTAAAAATAATGAGGGATTATTACTTAATCCGATTGGATATCAAGTGGAGTTTGTAAATAGTGATAATTCTATTTTGGATAAAGTGGTTTTTACTGGAATTGATGTGTCAAATGAATTGGCAAGTGGTGAAGTGGCTAATTTATCATATCGGATAAATAAATTACTTTCATCAACTAAAACTGGTCAAATGAGTTTGGATAATATTGCTACGTTTTTAAAATTAGATAAGTCGGTTGTTTTAACTTGTTTAGAGCAACATCGTGAATCTTTTGAGCAAAAAAATAATTTATGGCATACGGTTACTACCGATTATGGAGAATAAAATGGATAGATTACCCTTTACAGATGAGCGTTTAGAGGATGAAGCCTATAAAAATAAATGCGATGAATTATCCGAATCAGAGGCCGTAAATTACGACAAGTATTGGGGGCGTTGGTATGTCTCAGACGGAATGTTAAGTACGTGGGTTTGTACCCCAAAGATAGGATTTAGCGTAGTAGGTAAAATCTTTGAATATCAAAAAGCCTTAGATGAATTAAAAAGTAAAAAAGGTCGTGAGGAATTTATTGAGTTGATGGCAATTAAGGACTGGATGGGCGAAGTTGGGATTAAAAAATTACAACAAGCATTGAAGTCTATATTTAAAAATAAGGACTTAAGTTAAAGTGATAGCAACTTGTCAAAGATGTGGTAAAATATGTCAAGGTGGAGTAGGTAATCCAGAAGCCAGATTATTAAAAAGGGCGTCAAGTGGTTTATGTGTTAACTGTGTTATAACTCAATTTTTAAAAACTACAGAGCCTTTATCTATAGTTTTAAATCAAGTAGGCGTGAAGGCTTTTTATAATCCCGATGTTCAGGCACAGATATCACAATTACTAAAAGTTGGGCATAGTGACGCAAGTTTATACGAAATAGATTGGCAAGTTGTTATTAAAAATTGGGATTTACCCTTTAAAAAATAAGAGGATTTTAATGAGTTTATCTAAACCTTTTTATCAAGATGATTGGGTTAAAATATTTTTAGGTGATGCTCGTGATTTTATATCAGACTTTGAACTTAAAAGTATAAACTTAGCCACTGATCCTCCGTATGGCATTGGCGAAGCAGCAGGTAAAAATAAAAGTCGTGGGCAAATAACTAATTCAAAAGATTACGGGAATAATGATTGGGATGACAAACCAGTAGACCAAAGTTTAATTGATAGTTTGGTTAATTTAGCGGATAAATCTATAATCTTTGGCGGTAATTATTATTTACTTCCACCTACAAGTTGTTGGTTAGTGTGGGATAAAGATAATGGTAAAACTGATTTTGCCGATTATGAATTAGCGTGGACTAATTTAAACATTGCTGTTAGAAGATTAAAATGGCGTTGGAATGGAATGCTTCAAGAGGATATGTCTAATAAAGAGCCTCGTATTTATCCTACTCAAAAACCCTTGGCAGTTATGAAGTGGGCTTTGTCTTTTTTAAAGTCAGATAAGCCTGTTTTAGATTCATTTTGTGGGTCAGGTACGACTTTATTTGCGGCAAAAATGGGGGGGGTGAAATCCATAGGTATAGATAAAAGAGAAGTGGCTTGTGAGATTGCGGCCAAGCGTTGTATGCAGACGGTAATGAATTTTGATATCCCTAAAATTAAAGTGGAGCAGGCAAGTTATTTATGATAAAATATCTTTTAAGTAGAAAGCAAGTTGACGAGGCGGTTTTAGAATGGGAGCGATATTATAACAACGGTACTCAAACAGAAAGTCTCCCAATGTTTATCCGTAAAAACCAGGCTGTAAAAATGCTACAGGATATTATAGAGTTTGGTATTACACCTGAGACTTGTGAGGAATTAATTAAAAAATTAAATGGCTAAAAATAAATTTTTTCAAACTATAAATTCCGAGGATTTTAAACCTAAAGTTACGCACGAGCAACTTCAAAATATGGTTGTAGATTTAGCAAAAAGTAAGGGTTTTAAGTGTCAATATTGGTGGAAGTCTTACCATTCTCCAAAAGGATTTTTGGACGTAGTGTTGGCAAAACCATCTCGGCTGATTTTTATTGAATTAAAAGTTGAGCCGGATGTTTTAAGTAGAGAGCAACAAGAGTGGTTTGATCTTTTAAAGCAGATACCGTTTGTTGAAGTCTATATTATTTATTATAAAGATTGGGATTTTTTAGTTAATATTTTAAGTCGGTAGGGGTTTTGGGGTGAGGGTTGATTAAAATTTTACATTCTGGCTTTATTAGACGCTTACAGAATGGCATTAAAAACTAAAGTGGCTATCTTACTACTGATAAAGGGCAAAACGTGGCAATTAGATAAGTTGTAGAGGCTTACAGTGATGGTTACGCATAAAAATAAGGAATAAAAAGGTAAAAGAGTATGGCATTTGAGCGTGAAACGATAATTAATTTTTGTGAAGGGGGAATAGAGGCCGATATTTATACCCATAGCGAGAAATGGATTAATCGGTTAGAGAAGATAGGAATTAAACCTTATGCTGTAAACGATAAAGGTGGTAAATCTTATAAAATCCCTAAAAGTTATTTAAAATTACCACGAGCTAAAAGAATAATGTCTGAGGAGAAGCGTAAGGTTATGAGTGACCGTATGACTGAACGGTTAAAAACTATGAAAAGAGTTGGTAGACCTAAAAAGCAAACGGGGTCGGTTTAAAATTTACATTCTACGCTTTTAGAATGCTTGTAGAATAATTATTAAGGCGATGGTAATAGTTAAGGTGGTATCCAAGTATGGTCAGGGAATTTTAGTAGTTGATTTTATTAATAATATAAGGAGATTTTAAAATGTTAAAAGATGGTGCTACTTTAATCACAGAGGAAAGGTTAAGACAGATTGAAGTTGAAGGGTGGACACCTGAGCACGATTCTGATAAAGACCATTCTAAAGGTCAATTAGCATTAGCTGGCGCAGTGTACGCTAGACACTATGCGATACCGAATATTACTAACGTTGAAGTTTTATGGCCTTGGGATATGATATGGTGGAAGCCTACACCTAATGACCCTATTAGACAATTAGTAAAAGCCGGTGCTTTAATTGCTGCTGAGATAGATAGGCTTCAAAGATTAAAAGAGGATAAATAAAATGACACAAAGTTTAAGGCGTAAAGATGAATATTTTAGAGTACCTAAAAATCCGCCGTTATATCCTGATAATGGGTTGCCTCCGTGGCTTGTAAAAACGCCAACTGGAATTTTCGCCCGTTGTCCCCTATGTGGTCAAATAACCACGATTAGAACTTGTTATGGATGTCAAAATTTAATGTGCGATGATTGTTTAAAAGAGCACCAGATAACGTGTTTAAGAGAGGATAAATAAAAATGTCGAGTTACAATTCAGTGACCCTTATTGGTAACTTAGGGAAAGATGTGGAGATGAGATTTACTCCAAGCGGTAGTCCAGTAGCAACTTTCTCTATCGCTACAAATCGTAAATTTAAAGATAAAAGTGGCGAATTAAAAGAGCAAGTTGACTGGTTTTCAATTGTGGCCTGGAATAAGACCGCCGAACTTTGTAATCAGTTTTTACAAAAAGGCTCAAGTGTTTTTATTGTTGGGCGTTTAAGTAACCGTAGTTGGGATGGTCAGGATGGTCAAAAACGTTACCGGACAGAGATAATTGCTAATCAAGTAATCTTTATGGGTGGTAAAAAATCTGGTGGTAATTCCAATGCGGATGAAGCTCCTATCGGTGATGAGGATGGCGGAGATATAACTATACAGGATATACCATTCTGATCTAAAAATAAAAATTGAGGTTTAAAATTTGTCACATAATGCAGAGTTATCTGTAGACCAACAGATAAAATATATTGAGTCCTTTTTAATGTACGATATAAAAGAGATGGAGATACTCAATCCTTTTATCGGTCTATCTAACGGCGCACTTTTAAAAGAAGTCCGTAAGAGTTTGATAGAGTTGAAGTCTCTTAAAGAGGTAAAATAGTGGTTGACTATAAACCAGTAGATAATAGCGGCGGAGTAAAATCTAAAAAAGAGGAACTTAATGCTCAGTTAGAGGAAATTAAATTACAAAAAGAGATTAAGGCGCAAGAGTTGGGCTTTGCTGACTTTGCGGCGTTTAAGGTCGCTAAAGAGAAGCAGGATTTAAAAGAGGCTGAGTTAGCAAGCCGTGAGGAGGCGGTTGAGGTTAGGGAGGGTCTTGTAACGCAACGGGAGAATGATGTGGTGAGAGGCGCAGAGCGTAACGATGCGGTCAAAGCAAATTTAATATCGCATGAACTACAGGATTTTAAAAAGGCTCAAGCGGTAAGAGCCTTCGCATTTCAAAATTATTTCGGGAATTTGGATACGCTTTTTGGTAAGTTGTTAAATGCTAAAACGGGTAAAAACTGTGTAGGGCTTATTAAGCGTGGTAAAAAAATGGTTGATGAGACAATTGCTATCGATGTGGACTTCTTAGATGAGGTAAAACCTTTAATTACGTCTATCCAGACCGTATTAAAAATTAGTCCAAAGTTTAGTCCTGAAGGGGAATATCTGAGACAAGATGAAGTCCTTGAGGATGAATCTGAAGATGACGAGCAATCATAAAAATATTTAGTTAATTTTATTCGCACACCCTTTATCTGCTACAGTTAATAAAGGGTGTGCGATTTTTATTAACTGTTTTTAAACCCTTTTTAAAAAGTCTAAGTCCATGAATTTAGATCGATAGGCAAACATTTGATGTCTATTCAGTTTAAATCTTACTGAATTAATCCAGAAAGATAAATCCTTTTGTAGTTGACTTTTATAAATTCCCATTGGTTCTAACACCTCTGTTGTTATCAATTTTTATCCTTAATATTTTAGATTTTATTGGGCAGACTTTTTAAGGTCTGCCCTTTGTAGTTTATTTTTGTTCAGGTTTGCCTACTTCGGGATTTTTTAGGGCGTAAATTTCATCGTCTAAGTCAGTGATTAAGTTATTAAGTTTTTTAATTTTGACTTGAAGTTTACTTTTTGCGTAATTAAAACCCGCATAAAATCCTATCCCCATCATAGCAAAAAACCCTACGATAATTCCTAAAGACATTTTGTTTTTACTCCTTACTTATTTTTTTATTTTTATTTAGCGTTCTAAAAAAGTTAAAAACATTTCTTTGATACCGTTGCGAAGTTTAGCAGACCCTAAAGCAATTCCCAATATTATACCACCTATAATCCAGAACATTTTTATCCTTCTCCTTTATGTTTAACACCGTGAACTTGTTCAGGATGTTTGTTGATAAAATCATATATCTCTTGTTGTGTCATTTTATCAGGATTGAATACGGGTTCTTTGTCCGGTTGCTCAGTTTGTTTAGCAGTTGATTGCTGTTTATTTTTAGAGGAATATTGAGGGATAGGCATCTCTATATCATCAAACTTATCCTGTGTCCATTCTGCTGCCCAAATTGTTTTACCCATTGCGTATCGTGTTGATTTACAAATCCAGATAATTAAAGTCAAGGCGTGATGCCTCATTGTAGCATTGCTTATACAAAATCCAGTTAGTATTCCTATTCCAGTTAATATAAACCACGGCATAGAGGCACTCCTATTTTTTAATAATTACTGAATATTTTTGGCATAATTCCCTGAAGGTCGGGTCGTATTTTAAATTAGGGATATATGCGAGTCTGGTTAAAATATCCGTTGCTGTTGGGTTGTGGATTTTTAAACTACGGGTATACATTCTAAAGACCCAAACAAGTCCAAAGAGTGCCATAATTCCACCTATGATATTAAACCAGAATGACCAGTTATTCCAAAAGTCTAAATAAAGTGGAATTAATCCAGCGTTTGTAAAAAGATTTAGAGCTACCCTCCATGCAATTACAGCAAAAAATATTACAAATACTAAGTCTACTTTTACGTGCTTTTTTGTTTTGTCCGGTTTAAAGAATTTGTAAATAGATTGCCAAAGTTGCTTCATTTTTACCTCTTTACCTCTCAAATGTAATATCTAAAATTATTCTATTGTTATTGGGTTCGGTCTTTTTGGCTTCTTTTATATCCTGAAATTCGAGTCTGTTTAAAAGTTTCAAAAGATATGCCCTGAGTTTTTTATTACGGTCATTTTCTGTCGTCATTTTTAAAACCTACTTCTTTTTTCTAAAAAATGCGAAATATATTATTCCGATCACAATTATTATGACAAGAATTGGGTTTTGGCCATTTAAAAGTCCACCGATATCTGGCATTTGCATTTGTATTTCAACCTCTATTCTTTAAGTATAAACTATCTAGAATGAATTGTCAATACATAAACAGAGTGTTTTTATTTTAAAGGCCAGACTACTTCTCCGTTGTCATCTATTGAATTATCTAAACATTTATCACAGAGTTTACAACCTTTTATAGATTTATCATAGTTGGTATTTTTACCGCATCTGGTTATCCCTGTTTTACCTAATCGTAAATGTGCGAATTTATCTTTGTTATCATTTGATCTAATTAGTGGCATTATTTATTCTCCTTATTTTTTAAATCATTGGTAATTGAATAAATCTTAGACTGCGTTCTTGTGCTCCTAATTTTATATTACGTCTGGTTTTACATAATTCCACGATATATGATTTCATCATAGTTAAACATTCATCAACCTCCCGTTGAGAGGCGGGCAAATAATAACCAAAAGGAATTCGGGCGGAGCTTAAGATCGGCCAGTGTTCTTGTCGCAAACTTTCAATTGTTAGTCGGATTTTACGTTCGCTGTAAGATGGTAGGCGTTTGCGTAAGTCTTTGCCAGTTAAAGCATTATTTTTACCACGTCCTAAAATCTCAAGTATTTTAGCCTGTTGCTCTGTTAATTCTATTTTTTTATTTATATCCATTGTTTTAATTCCTTAAGGATAATAACCAAGCGATTAATGTGCCTAAAAGTGTGCAGAATATTACAATTGAATAATAAATTAGAGCAACTTGCCAATCATTAACTAAAAGACTACCAATTATCCCAGGTAATATAAAAGCAAGTGCTAAAAGGGTAATGCCTATCTTTTGTTTTATAGATAATTGTTTTAATTTGGTTATAATGTTAGCCATTGATTTTATCTCCTTTGTTGTATGCCTGATAGATTGCGCATTCTCTGCATCCGTCCTCCGTTTGGCAGAATTTATCAGTAATTTTACACCATCCGTTTTGACAGACTGGATAACTTGTATTCTCGTTACTTTGAGGCTTTAAATCTTTAGTTGTTGGCATTTTTATTACTACCCCCTTATCCTACTACCTTAAAATGAGCCTTACTTATTGTGGCGTGTTTGGGAATATTTTAGTTTTTAAAAGTTGGACACAATTTGTATAGCCTTCTACACCTGATTCATCCTCGCCATTGTTTGAATATCCTTGTTTAAGATAACGATTAATTAGTTTATCAACTTCCATTCGGTCTGCTTCTATAAAGTGAATATCAATTAACGTGTTGATGCGTATCTCCATTTTTATTCCTTACCCTTTTATCTAACTAGATATATTTACGTTGTCTTTGCTTATTCTAGCGAGTATGTCTCGATCTTTTAAAACTATTCCATATTCATCAGAATATTCGGCTAATGGATACCATAAATGATATTTAGCAAGTCCAACTTCGTCTAACTCAATACTTTTAGGGTCAAGGATTAAGGCAAACGCTCCTAAAATTTCATCCATCTCATCCATTGAATGTTGCGTATCCTTGCCGAATGAATTACCATCTCGTCTGGCAAATATTCCTCTACGTCCTTTATTACACCAATCCACTGTTAAAAACCAACGCTTCATTTTAAACTCCTATATTTATTTATTTTATGTCAGGAAACATATCTAATATTTCAATCTTACCACTTGTAGAATAAATTCCCCTTGCGTTAAGGTCTAATCCTTCCTCTAAATGTTTAGATGCTTCATATAAATTGTTTGCGTAAATTTCACCTAATTTTACTTCATCCTTTGCTAAATTGTCAGACTGTCTTGTAAAGTAAATTAAACTTGAATTTGACTCACGGCGTTTTATGACGTTAAATTTTTTCTGCATTTTTAAACTCCTTTATCCTTCGCATTCCTCTATAGATTTATCGCATCCTTCACAGGTATCTTTTAGCTTACAACTATCTTTAAGTCGTTTAATTGTTTTACCATTTTTATTGATTAAGTGTCTGGCCGGTGCGCCTCTATCGTTGCCATATCCACCTAAATATTTTATTGGCTTCTCGTTTATATTAGACAATTATTTAAGTTGCTCCTTTTGTTGTTTACGCTTAATATCTATTAGTCGTTTTTTAAAATCGCTACAATCTTTTACATTAAAAATTACTTCACAATCGCAATATCCGCCGTGGTCTTGGACATATTCTATATAAGGTTTAATGTCAATTACTTCAAGTTTATTTAAGGCATTCTCAAAGAGTTTTAAAGTCCCATCACAATTCCAAGTAATTTGTTTTGCCCCACAAGTTGGTTCATCGGCACAGCCTTCACAACTTATTGTGTCTGGATATATTTTACATCTAAAGTTTACGGCCTTCTCTGTTAATTCAATTGCTGTTTTTAAAATATTATTATCCATTTTTTATCTCCTATCCTTCGTATTACTCGTTGGGTAATTATATATCATTGTCTATCCATTCAATTAAAAATGTGGCATTCTCGTATAATACCGAATGGTATCTACCAGGTTTAAAGGCATAGATTGGATTCTCTCCACAATCATAATCACGAAGATAGGCTATTGTTTTGATCGCAAAATATCTATTCTCAAGTTCATTATTAACATCCTTTAATTCTCCAAGGATTAGTTTTTGTTCCTCTTTATTTTCACTTTCACAGATTACTACTTTAGAGGGTAAATCTCCAATTCTATTGTCTAAATATATTACCATTGTGTCATTGTAAATCCGTATTGAACCGATGTCTGAATTTGTTTCTAAAACTTTCATTTTTTATCTCCTATGATCCTATTCACCCACACTAATTTTGTGGGATATTTTAAGACATCAATACTATTATCTGTAATCTCGCCGTGGCATAATTCGTGGGCTACATAGCAGTTTGCCTTTGTGTGGACATTATGTCGGCGTGGCAAAATGTGATGTCCAGTTAAACAATCCCATCCACCATCTCGTTTGCCGATTTTTAAACACCACTGGCAGATATAGTTCTCCTCTATACATCTTTCATCGGTTACCTGCTTCCAGTTTTTATTCTTAACTTTTTGTTTTTTGCTGACTTTCTCTAAAGATTTTTGTGTTTTTAATGTGCTTTTAGTCGTTAGTTTTTTAAAAATTCTCAGGCCATTTTGACTACCAATTTGTTGGCGTGGCTTACGGTTTAGATTTATCAAATATTATTTTGCCTCCAAATTGTAATTTGAAATTATTGTGGTAATTGTGTTTTTAATATCGGGTATTAATAATAAACTTTTGATAAAATAATCTAAATTTTTTCGTTGGTCTTGTTTGCGGATATTTATTATATAATCGTATTTAATATTAAGTAGTTCGCATAATTCTTTACCAGTCAAAATTTCACTCATTGAAAACTTACGTTTTAATCCATTGTATATTTCCTCTTTATGTATAGCGTTAAAACAACATATTTTAATTAAGTAAGTTAAATTCATAGAGTCTCGTAAGCGATTTGTGAAGTCGTGTAATGCTACATATTCGCTATTGGATTTTTTGGTATCAAATTGGTCGCCATCTTTGATCTCCATTATATAGCATATCTTTTTTAAAGGTTGAAAAGCTACGAAGTCAGGTTCGTATTTGGACTTTATATGTTTTGATTTTTTAACTTGATCTTTTTTCGCAACCCAAACTCCTTCTAATTGGGAGTTAATTTTATTTACAATAAAATCGTCTAAATCGATAATTTGTTGGGCATTGTCCCAAATTATTTTTTCCAATTCTGTTCCCGATGATATTACAGTACCTTGTATTTTACTCATAAGGTTTCCTAATTCAATATTACCGAATAATCGGGTATAGCCGCTTGGTGATTGGTTTTTGCGTCTACCTTTTATATTTTCAATTAATGCCATTGATATCCTCCGATATATCGCATCCTATAAAATGTCTATTTATTGATTGTGTCGCCTTTAATACTGAATAACTACCTGCTGATGGATCAACTATTAAATCATCCTCGTTTGTAGTTGCGAGTATTAATTGTTTTTGTAATTCTACGGGCTTTGAATGGGTATGATTTATTGTACAGACTTTCTCATCCCATACATCGGGAATATTATGTAATTTCCAGACACCTTTTGCTTTGATAGGTGGTTTTTGGAGTATTAATAAATATTCTCCAAATCTACGAGTGCGATATCCCATTCCCATTTTTTGTTTATTCCAAGTCATCATATCAACTATTTTTAGGTTTAAGTCTTTTAGTAATTCATTATAACAAGTACAGAGCATATATTTATCTATCCAGAGCATTAGATGTCCACTTGGTAATAGTATGCGTGTTATATCCTTGAGGAATTCCCTTATTAGTTCATATGACATTTGGGGTAATTCTGCCCTTCTTTTTTGTCTTTTACCCTCATTCCCGTATGCTTGTTTGTCTAAAATTGACCTATATTGAGGATCAAAAAATACTAAGGGAATAGAATCTGTAGGTAGTTTAGATAATAAAACTCTGCCATCCATAGTTTGTTTACAATCAATTTTTAAACCATCAATATTTATTTTAGGTTGATAAATAGTCCGTTTATTTGAAAAAACACTATTATTCATTCTCTTTATCCTTTAAATTATTTAACTTCTCTAAAGCTAATTTAGATGGTTTAAAAAGTCCTAATTCCCATCTACTTACTGTTGCTATACCAATACCTAATTGAGTAGCAAACGTCTGTTGTGATAACCCTAAACTTTGTCTTAATTTTTTAATTTCATCTTTATTCATCATATCTCCATTATACTATGTGATTAATCATTGTGTCAAGCGGTTTAAGCGAGTATTTTTAATCTCGCCCTAATATTAATATTCTATGGGCGATATCTTTTTGTTGCTGATAAAGTGCGCCGATGTATACACAGTCGTCAAGGCTTGGATTTACTTCTCCTATACGCTCTCTCATATCGTCAAGAGCTATCTCACGCTCTGTTGAAGTAAGCAGCGATTGGTCAAAGTCCCATTCTACATTTATGTTATACATAATTTTTATCCTCAATTGTTACATTTATTCCAAAGATATTACCTATGGCGTTTATGGCGTTGCCTTTATTATCTTTAGATTTTAATGCTTCATTTAGTGCCTTTGCCAAAGTCTCGGCAAAGATTCGGTCTACTTCTACGTTGTATCCTACGCCATTCTCCCAGGCTGTTATTTCAAACATCTTTATTCTCCTTATCTGTAAATTTTATGAAGTACATTCCGAGTAAAGTAAAACCGCTACTTATTACGATGGTAGAAAATCCGTCATAAAAATATTTGCCTAATCCTGTCTCTAAACTTAAAAGATGGAAGGATTGATTTTTAGCTCCTAAAGCAGACATAGTTAGCATCCCTACTAATCCAATTAATAAAACTATAAATAACATTTTAACCCATTCCCTTTGAGTTTTATTAAAAGGTGATAGTAAAATTTTCCAAGGTTTATTAGTTGTCATTTTTATTCTCCATTGTTTTCTCTCGTGGGCTTTGTATTCTCTTAAAAGAATAAGTTGAGGGTATACATTCTATGTGCCGGTTTTTTAATTCCTCTATGATCTCATTACCTATTTTATCGAATTTATCGACAATTACTTCAGCCTCATATTTGTCTTTGATTGTTTGATTGAGTAATCTTTTTAATCCGGTATCTGTAAGGTCATTTATGTTCTGCTTCATTTTAATTCTCTTTAGTAGTTACGTCTACCATTTTACTTAAAATCCTTCCGGTATTTGCCCATGCTTCTTTGGCTCCAGTTGTTAAGTGGTTATCTATTGCGTGGTTAATATCATCTAATTCAAACTCTAAATCAAAGGCTAAATCGGCTAAGTCCTTTGATATTTTATCATTGCCGACTACTTTAAAATTATATGATAAGTTATTGAGTTTTTTAATTGCGAATTCTATTTTATCTCTGCCACTATTTAATTTATCTAACCAACTTTCATTTACCATTTTTATTCTCCTGATTTTTATTTAACTTCTAATACTTGAAAAAGATAAACTGTTTTAGAATGTGGGTCGGCCTCATCAATCTCGTTGTGAATTTTAGGATATTTATTCCCAATATAAAATCCAGATTTACTCCATCGCCATTGATTTTTAAGTCCCTCTTTTGTTTTAATTTTATAAAAGCAAACCACAAATTTACGTGGGTCTTTCTCTAAAAATTCCTCATATTTTTTAGAGTATTGTTCGATATCATCACATAGTCCGGCTGTTGGAACATAATCGTCAAAAGTTTTAGCATCGCCATCCCAATCAGTCAAATCAAGATGTCTGTCATAAATAGAAGTCTCTAAAATAGTATGTGGGTTTAATCCCGTATGGTAAAATCCTTTTTTAATTCGCCAGAGTTTGTATTCGTTTGCTGCTTTTAAAACTTTGATATATTCTTTTTGGCTACAGATTATATCTCTATAAGGTTTATCCTTCTTTATATCTACAAGCATTTTAATTTATCCTTTATTTTAGATTCTAATAATTGGAGTTCTTTACGAGTGGTATGCTCCACTGGATAAGTAATATCTTTATTTAGAGAGTAGTGTTGAATATTATAAATTTGAGTATAAGATAATTTTAAAAAATCTCGGTTAATAAGTGATTGCACTGTGCGTGAGTTTACCTTTGAATTATAGCGTCCATCATCAAAATGAATATAAAGATAAAATTCATTGATGTCTTTACTATGTTGTAAAGTTGTATTATAAAACTTCATTGTGTCTACTATGTATCTTTGAGGTTTAGATAATTCACTGTAACTCATCATTTTAGTATTTATCCTTGTTATTAATATTGTACTTCTCGTCTAACTCCATCTCTTTTTTAACTTCATTTATCCATCCTATGCCACGACACCTTGTAAGCCACGCTATTAATTTACTATCCGTTAGTATATTCTCGTAAAGCCATCGAGGAACTATTACGTTTTTACTTGTTGATGTTTTATCTGCAATTTTATTCATTTTAAGTCCTCCAAATCTTTTTACCATTTTAATTTACTCCTTTTTATCGGTTTTTGTGACTAAGATATCGCAAGTTATACTACCATCTAAATTTGTTTTTATGTTATTTAATTGTAATGTGTGTCCGTTTTCAGAGTATGAGATAATGCCATCTTTAGTCCTTAAAATTAATGCCCTTTGTTGGTATTTACCGCTAAATTTTGTAAATAGTAATGTATTATTATCGATGTATCCTCCGAAGTTTAAATAAACTCCTGCCCCAAAATTAATTAAATTTTCTTCTTGCGCTATAGTAGTATTGAGTCGGTTGATTGGCTCTTTATCTATTTTAACTTCTACGCTAGAGCAACTTATTATTGATAATATTAGTAAAATAATAAGTAAAGTTATAAACACAAAATCCTTTTTCATTTTTAAGTTTCCTTTTTATTCCATACTTGATGCGATTTTGGGTAAGGTATTCCTGTTACTTCAGCGTTAAGACAATAGATAATACAGTCCTCATCCCTATCACATTCTAAGATAAATCTTTTAGAGAGTAGAGTATGTGCTGTTGTAAAATTTACTTTTGTTGTAAAGCCTTTAGCATCTACTATAAAGTATTTATCGTTTGTGTGAAAGTTAAATCGTAACTCTTTACCTTGTCGTATCTCATCTATAAGGCTCTTTTGTGCTTTAGATAATTCAGTATAACTTAACATCTTTTATATTCTCCCAATTAATTCTAAAGTAGTTGAATAGTCGCAAACTTTATGTCCAGTTTTAAAGACCTGTTGTATTTCTCCGAGATTACATCTCATCCTATAAAGAGGCCTACAAATATCGGACTTCTCTAAAATCCGTAGCCTTTGTTCTAATTCAAAAATTAGATGGTTAAGTTCATCAAAGTCCTTTAATAAAACTGAGTGTGTTGGGCAAAGTCTGGTATTATCCCAAGATGCGACTTTTATAAATTTACCACAAACTCCACATTTCTCTGTCATTTTATTTCTCCATTATTATCTACTACTGTATATCCATAATCGTGTTTTAAAACATCTGTAGCTGTATCAGGGTCTTGATTAACTCCGGTTCTAAGCATCCCTCTTTTTTGTTCAGGTGTCATCGGTTCTTTTTGTTCTTTTTGTCGTTTATCCGTTTGATAAAAATCCCACTTATTTATTACTATTGTTCCATCTGGCTCTATTGTAATACGATGGATACCCTCTGGATCAATATCGTTTATGAAGGATTTTAAAGCCTTATTAAATTTATCAGGTGTTGTATTTAAGTAAGAGATTAAAAATTTAGGTGTCATTGGTTTGCCTTTCCTAAATTCTAATCGCCCATTTCTAAAATGGGTTTCATTGGCGGTGGCGAGTAATTTTATCCATATTAATTGGGTGCTATCCTCAGCAGTACACAAAGACCCTCTTAATATTCCATTACTCCAAGTTTTAAACCATTCCACTAATTATTACTCTCCCTATCTCTGTCGTTTAACCAAGTTGATAAGGCCATTTCAATTACCTGTCTTTTGGATAATTTACATTCATTAACATATTGTTCAAGTCTATTATTTAGGGCAACTGTAAATTCAATGTTGGTTCTAACAACAAGTGTAGATTTGCGTTTAATCATCTTCATTTTATCCATCTCCTATATCGTAGCATATTTGTGTAATAAAGTCAAGTATTCTCACACAAAGACTGGTACAACTGGTATTTTTATTTTTGTGTAAAAACATCTGTTCTGGAGTATGAGGTTGAATTTAGAGGTTGATTGATATCACTGAAGGTCTTTATTGTCGCTACAACAAGTTGAGCGACATAATTTTATTTTATATCTTTAGGGTTTATACCAGAGCTATTAATTAAATCAAATTCACTATTAGTTTTATCAGTAATGTGCTTGTATATTTTATCAGCCCAATCGAACATCTCCTCTAATTTAATTACTTGCCCTATTGTTAAATCTTTAGCATACCCTAAAGATACAGAGATATTTTTTGATATGTCGGATTTTGAGGCTAATTCTTTTAGGGCTTGTTGTAGCCAAATATTTTGAAGAGGTCTAACTTCCTTAACGTTTTTATATTGCTTATCCTCGCTTAATTCATAACCGATTACATATCCTTTGTTTAATTCAACGTGTTCATTATTAAATAGTCTCCAAAGTTCTCCGGTTTGTGAAACAATTATGGGATATTTTTTCTGCGTTTGCTTTGTCTCACCGATTTTTAATTCCCTTACTAAGACTGATTCAAAAAGCATTTAAACTTGCTCTCCTGTTTCATTACAGATAGCCCGTAGACGCTTCTCTGCTGGTTTGGATGGTTCCTCATATTCCTCTATGCGACATTGGACAGGCTTACGAGTTTTACCGCCACCGAATTCAAATTCTATGCTATCTTTTTCTAATTTACCATTTCCCCATCGCCAATCATTGGGATTACAAAAATAACTCCCATAGAATATCTTTTTAAAACCTTGTATGCCCAACATCTTTAATTGTTTAATAGAATCCTCTGACTCGAAACTTATATGTAGTTTTTTATAATCTCGGAATTCAAAATACGAAGCGTAGTTACAGTCATCTATTTCGTTAATTTCCATTGGTAAGGATTTTAAACATTCCTTAATGTGACCTAATTCTTTGTTTAGACTATCAATTTTAGATTGTAGTTCTTGAATTTTATCATTGGTTTCTTTTTGGAACCATTCGATAAGTTTCATTTTAATTCTCCTATTTTATTTTTAAATACTTACCATCGGTTTTTATATCCAACCCTTTTGGTATCTCGCCGGTTTTAGTAAAATTTGAGAGGACGAAAGTTTTATCAATTTCAAAAGTCTCAGGGATTATTCGTCTAAATTGTTCTTCAACTTCATCGGCATTTAAAACGATTACACTATTATTGGATTTAGCAATACTAATTGTCAAAAGTTGGCCTGGGATTTTCTCAATACTTGAAGCCAACATTTGTTCGAGCAGATAATCCCTTAGCCACTTGATTTTATTTTTAGCAACCCTTTCTCTATTGGATAGTCTGTCAACTTCTGTTTTAATTGCTATTGTCTCTGCTTCTAATTCAACTACTAAGGTCGCAATATTTAAAGCCTTATCATTGAATTGACCTTCGATATTTTTAAGTTGCTCTTTAAGTGTTGGGTCATCTGTGTCTTCGAAGTTTGCAGCAAATTGTCTGTATTGCTCACCGATCTCGTATAAATGCATTTATTTATCCTCTTTTAATTTACGGATTACTTTCTCGATGCCGTAATTTTCGTGGCGTTCCATATCTCTAAGTTCCCAATCCCCTTGAATTGTTCCCTTACAGTAACACTCCGTATCAGTGTAGCCACATCCTTTACCCATATTTGTGCTAAATAACCCTACTACAATTTGATAGTAATGGCATTTTAAAAGTGGTTCATTACCCCAACTATTTATTGCTTTAGTTGTTGTACCAGCCCAACATAAATAATGATAAGATGTTGGTTTATTTTTAAAACTCTCAATTAGTTCAATTAGTTTATCGTCTATCATTTTAATTCTCCAAAATATTAATCAAGTTTTTTAACCTGTCCTAATGGTGGTTTAGGTTTAGGTTGCCAATGCTCTTTTTGTAAACTTTGCTCAAAAAGGCTATCAATATATTTACTTACCGCTAAAGCAAATGCTAATGTTGGATTATCTTTTTGTTCATTTTTAAATTCAAAGCGTTTAAAATCCCCATAACATTCTGTATAAGCCACATAACTATCTATCGTTGAATTTATTCCATGAAAGACTTTACGCCTTTTAAGTTCGGGATAGATATAAGATATCTGTACGTTTGCGTCATTAATAAAGTCTGGCAGTTCAGTTATAAGATTACCACTAATAGGTGTCTCCCACAATCTATTAAAAGGTGTATTATCTGATTTATTTATTGGGTGTTTAAAACCACAAAATAGAGCAAGTTTTATATTAAGATTTTGTCTTTCTAATTCAAGCATTTGTATCCTCCAAACTACTAATGTACTTATTTATTGCTAAGGCAAATGCTAATGCTGGATTATTGGATTTACCCCATAATGTTTGATAAATTTTAGTTAGAGAATACCTTTTTAATTCACACATCCGTGTATTAAGATTGTAATTAATCTCTACTAAATCTGGTATCTTATTCCATATGTATTTTATTTGAGCATTTAAGTCGTTTACTAAGTCTGGTTTACAACAAAGTTCTCCATTAGGGTCTGTACATTGAGGAGAAATATAAAGTGATTTATCGTGGTCGGCATCAGAATAATTATCTTTAAAACCTAACCATTTTAATATTTTATTATTGAGCTTTCGTTCATCGATCTTATTCATTTTTAAAATCCTAATTCTTGTTTAGTTAGTGGCCTTGATTCGACTTTAATATTTTCCTCAAAGCCACATTGTAAACATTTTGTGAACTGCCCAAATTCGTCTTTGTCCTCATAGACTTGTCCTTGACACTTAGCACATCGCTTTATAAAAACTGGTCGCTTGCTATTTTTTGAGGGAACTGTTATATTATTATTGTAATCCATTTTTATTCTCCTATCCTTTTGATGAGCCACCGCTAATAACGGTGGCTCATCGCATTTTTATTTTAGTTATACGAACAAAGGCTCCAGTCGTTTAATAGTCTCATTTTTAATATATAAGTCTGTATCAGCAGGATAGTTTAAGAATAGATGCCATAGTTGTTTATTCTCTGGTTGCGTTCTTGTGTTGCCCTTGCTTTCTAATTCCGTGATTTGTTTTTGCATAAGTTGCGATCTCTTTGAACCGTTCATTTTTGTTTACTCCTTTTTATATTTTTTATTTTAGTTAACTCTTAACGGGTCACCAAAGCCGTATCCAGTCCATCGTAAAATTAATTTAACTCTTTCAATAGTGTCTGTATTTATTTTACCATCTCCATAATTGTTGGCGATATATTCGACTTGCTCGTGAACAGGTAGGTTGTCCCATTCGGCTAATCCGTAGTGGGTAAGAATAATTCGCCTTATTCGATTTTGCAAGGTTGCTTTATCGCCCTTACTGTTTGGCATTAGTCCTAAATCTTTGATTACGGTGTTTAAATCTAATTCCATTTTAATTCATTCTCCTATTTTTTATTTATCCATAATCTGTGATACGGTATTAAGTGCTGCTTGTAATTGGATTAAATGTGAGCAATGTTTTATGTCGGTCTTTTTAATTACCTTAATACAATCAACTTCAATTCTCGGTATCATAGCGCATCCTTCTGAGTCTGGATGCTCGTAATATCGCTCAATTATTTCGGATAAGTGGTAGTTCTCATTATCCTCTGTTACATTCCATGAAATATGTTTTTCTTTTAAGATTTTGTCGGTGTCTACATTAATTATAAAAGTCGCCATTTAATTTCTCCTATCAATAAGTTTATCTAAAAAGTTTTGGTCATTACCTACTTCAAAATCTGCCGGTCTACTAAGGTCTGTGTATTCAATCGAAGTTTTAAAAGGTTGTGTCTCATCGAATAGTTTAATAAATTCTCTTAGGTCTTTGTCGCCACGGTATTTACAGACTGTCTCGATTTTTATAAGGCTTTTATTGTTCATATCTGCCACTATCTTTTTAAAAGATTTATCCATTTTATTTCCCTTAATAAGTTATGCTAATTTTTTGAATAACTTCGCAGATTTTTTGGCGCACTTCATTTTCAACATCCTTCGGGAGTGGTGGTTGCGTGATAGTATTATCTCTATGATTTAATCGACCATAATAACCATCAATGCGCCATATTTTTTGTCGTGCGGTATCTTTATGCTGTTGCGAATAATTCATAAAATAGATGCCTATTTTATTGTAATCAATGTACGGGTCAAACCGCCATACTTCTCTTTTTAATTCTGTGCCACGAGTGATTTCTATAATCATTTTTAAGCCTCTTTAAAAGTCCAGTCGATAACGTCTGCTAATTCCTTAGCCGTTTGTTCTGGATTTAATTCTACATTTATTTTTGCGACTTCAGTATTAATAGCCCGAGTAAGTTTATCCCTTAATTCTATCGCTCGGTCTAAGGGTAATTGGATTAAAGTTTGTCCGGTTTGTCGCTCATTCTCACTAAGAGTTGTTTGCATTATATAGTATTCGTCCTTGTGATAAGTCGATAATTCTATTTCAATTTTATTATCTACGGCTACTACTTTCATTTATTTATCTCCTACTAATTCAGCGTGATAATGTACTGGACAATCGTGTCCCCATTGCCAAAAGTTATTATTATTTTCGTAAGCGCACGAAAGTTTAGTATTTTTTTCACTGATTGGAAATTCTTCAACTAATTGACCGTATACACAGTAGCCTAATTTTACGCAGGGTTTTTCGATATCGGGATGCCTTACTATTTTAGTATTTAACCAATTACTCTTGTTGCTCATTATTTATCTCCTTTAAAATTTAATATAGTTCACTATTTTTTAATCCGGCACGATATGTGGTAGCCCATAGAGATAATCCATCATCGGTAATTAAGATTTTTACGCCTTGCTTTCTGATAAAATTAGCAACAGTTTTTGTATCGTAATAATAAGTAAACTTTTAAATAAAATAATATTTTATTCCCTCAAGTGTAGCGGTCATAACTCCGCCAATTACATCATCAGTCATTTTATATTCTATTTTAGTGGTCATTATTTATCTCCTTTAAGTATTAATTCAATATAAGCATCTGCCATTTTATTGGCTATTAAAATAGACCACGCACCATTTTGGAAGTCTAAACCTTTAAGATGTTGATAAAAATAATCAGGCCATTGTCCGTTTTGTTGTAGTAATTTATAAGCCTTTAAGTGTTCGATATTATGTGGGTCAAAAAATCCCGCTACTGTTTGTTGTTCCATTTTATTCCTCCGTATCCTTATCACAGTAGACTATTATCTCATCGTTTTTAATTGTTGTTCGTCCACATTTAGGGCATACCCATCGTGGCCTTTTATTATGACCAGATAAACGTGAGCCGGATTTTTGCATTTTTATTGGATCGTGTTTGATTTTAAACTTTGGATTACCAGTGCATTCAGGCATTATTTAAACCACCTTTTATTTATCAATATATAGACTATACCATACTATTTATGTATTGTCAATATCCTAATCGGATAAATCTTTAATTAAGACTTCAGCTATAAAGTCCTGTATTGGAGTCTTTAATAATGCTGCCTTTGCTTTTATTTGAGAGTATAGGTCTGGATTAATTCTAAAAAATACCATCTGTAAATCAGGTTTAGTCTTTGTTATCATCTACTACCTCACTTTTTAATGTCTTTACTTCTGTCCAACCAGGTGATATACTAATTACTTGTGCGTTTAAAAACTTCTCGTATTTTTTATTATCCTGCCAGATATCATCAAGTGTAACGCCACCGTATTCAGGTTTGTGGTTTAATTTTTTACCATTCATTAGATATTCATTATGGCCGCTTCGGTTTGTCTCACTTGTGTAAAACGTTCCTTCTACCACGACATTTGCAATCCTATTATTAATTGTTCCGAATATTTGCCACCTTGAAATTTCCTCTACGGGTCTTTCGTCATCTACTCTAAGAGTATGGGAGTAGCCATCGGAAATTTTACGCTCAAATTTCATTAAGTATGCGCTACTGTAAACAAACGAGTGGGGCTTTGCTAATTCGCCTAAACGATTAATACCTCTTATAAGTGTCTCTGTCGCTGCGGATACTCTGTATAATTCCAAATCATCTGGTAACTGTAAAGCTTTATCAACTGAGCAACTATTAAATTTTATCATTTTATTCAATTCCTTCCATAAGTATTTTATCTACTTCTACTAATATAATCTCAGGAGTCGTATGAAGCGTGAAAGTTGCTACGGTCTTACCGTTTTTTATTAGAAACAAAGTGTCATCCTGTTGGTCGAGTGATATCCCGTTGGCGATGTGACGATATTTTAAAAACTGATTAATCAACATTTAAGTTCTCTTTACCGGCTAGTTCGTGTAGTAAATTCCAGGCGGATAGATCGTTCATGGTCGCACGTGGGATAGCTGCCAACATATCCCGTGTAAGTAGGTTATGCTTTTTAAGTTCCTTAATATATTTAATTATAAAAGTCGTATCTTGATTTTCAAGTTTATCCTCAAGTTTAGATATTTTACACCAATAAGTTTTTGACATTTTTAACCACCTTATTTTATTTTGTGTAAATAAATACCAGGTTGGCAAGCCTCCAATTAACACTACTAAATACTGTAGTATTTTTTAAAGAGACTATCCACCTGTTTGTTATCCTGTTGAAAGTTAAACTAATCATCTTTGTCATTCTCGCTCATATTGCATGGATGTAGTATCATATCCTTAGCGAAGTCCATTAATCCAATCGCTTTTAAATCTTGGTCACGTTTATCCTTTGCCTCGATTGCGTAGTTATAACATATTCCCCCATCAGATGTTTTATAAATTGCGATTATATCCACGATGTCTTTTTTATCACTGACTAAATTTTCAATGATATCATTAACATCACATCGGGTTAAAAGGTCATCAAGTGTTTTTATGTTACGAGCGAGTTTTATTTTACGGCAGGAATTTGGTAGTCCATATTTTTTCTCAAAGTTAGTTGGTTTATGATTGGTTTTATCAGCGTGTGGCATTTTTATTTACCCCCTTTAATTTTTAAAAAGATAGTGCGAGTTTACATTCACAGCATACCGCAAAACTGATACGCTCTTTTTTAGTAGCATCTTTATAAAATGCTTGATAATGAAAGTTGGTTTTACATTTTGGGCAATCGGTTTGATAAACTGCTTCAGCGTCTAAGGCGTTAAAAGTTGTTGTGAGTTTTTGAGTATAACAAATAAACAAGTCATTCCAGTTATTAATTGGTTTGGCGTCTATACCGATGCCAAGTTTATTATAAATTTTATCCTGTATCCATGAGACATATTGCCCGTTATCGCAATTTTTATTCTCTATGGCTTCCTTTGTGCCAATCTCCATTCCGTATTCAATTGCCATTGAGATATATGCGTCAACTGCTTCTGAATATTGTGGGTCTGAATAAATTGTGTCCATAGCTTTACTCTCTTTATCAGATATTAAGATACCGTATTTACGATTTTTAATACGCTCTTTATTCCAAAAGTTATCATAGATTATTTCCCATGCTTCATCCTCTGGTCTATTACCAGGTATGTCTGAGACACGACAACCAGGCGGTAAGTTTGAGTTGCCACCGAATATATTATTCATTATCCTCTGCCACCTTTTTATAAAAATCCTGAGATAGATTAAAACCTTTTAAACATTCAAGCGTGATTTTACCCTCATTAGCTTTATAATAATTCGCTAACAATTCGGCTAAAACACGGTCATTAATTCCTAAAATATCAGCGAATAATTGTCTAATTTGTGAGGCATTACCCCTTGAAAGTGCTACACCGTGTTCATTGTACCCACCTTTAGATCGGATTAAATCACAGGCATATGTATAAGGATATCGTGTATCTACTTTAGGCTCAAACATATCACAGTGTGAGGCACATTTAAAACCTCTATCACATAGATTATTTTTATTAAAGGATACACAATTAGGTTGATTATCCATTTTTAGCCTCCCGTACTTCTAAATTAGGTGAACTTAAAAAACACTTTGCTATGAATTGATGTGTGATGTAATATGTTGTACCATCAATAATTAGAAAGGAATTTGGACTATCTTTTACGCCAGCAATTCCGTTAAACCAGAAGTTTTTATAGCCACCTAGATTATAAAATTCCTCAATCTGTTGATATGTAAAAGGCTTCCAATTACCCTGTTTTTGACAGTATTTTACAATCCATCTGGCCGATGTCTCCTTCTCTAAATTACCAAATGAATTCCAAAAAACTTGATTACTATTTATATGTTGTGGTTGTATGGGATAATTTAGGATATCATCTATAATTGTGTTTAGCATTTTTATTCCTCCAAATGTTTACGGTATTTTAATTCACGGTTTGCTTCTGATACTAAGTCGGGCATATCGTTTTTAATTTGTGTCTTTGATGCTTCAACTATATCGTCTATGATCTGGTCAAGTTCAACTTGTGTATCTTGGTCATAGTTTATTCCGACTTTATCCATTAAAAGTTTAAAGTAATGGTTTAATATATCTTTAGCTCTATCGGCTGGATTACTTGAATATAATCTATCACCCATTTTTAATTCTCCTTATGTTCAACTTTTGGTAGTAAATTATAATCAGGTTTACCTAAATCAATAAGTAATTCCATGTCAGTTTTTACTTGAATACAACCGATTAAACCTAACATCCTATCAATGGCCTCGGGCATTAATAATGGTTCAGGATTAGCTAGTGGTTTATAGAAAAAATCTTGTAAAAGTCTCCGGTAATCTCTTTGATTACAGACTTCAACAAAGGTGTCAGCGACTTCATTATAGATATCACAGTCGCTAATATATTTAATGTCTAAGGCACATAATTTTGATACTAAGGTTTTTAAATCTTGAATATGATTGTCGGATTTTTTATACCAGTTTTTAGAATATAAGACTATGTGTTTTGATAAATCACTAATTTGTTTTGTCATTTTTAATCCATCATTCCATCGTCAATTATTTTACCCATATATTCAGTGTAAGGATAACGCATCTGTGAGAATTTTTTATAATCAGGATATTTTGCGTCAAATTTATCATCACCTTCTCGTGTGTAACTGTAGAAAAATTCAAATAGTTTTAGACCGATATCCTTTTTTAATTCCTCAGTTAATTCCTTCATCTTTATCTCTCCTTTAATTCAATATCTCACTCGTTATTTTATCCGTTGCTTGAATATTATTTATTGCCTTGTCCATTAAGGTATTATAATTATTAGCTTCATATAAAAGTTCTGGATATTTATTTAAGATATTTTCTGTAATTGGTATAAAATATGTAATATGGTTGTCATCTTCTATTAATTTTAATAAGTTGTTTGCTACTAATAAATTACAAGTTTCAATAAATTTACGCTTACTATATAAGTCGCATTTTAAAGAATAAAAATTTTGGAAAGTTTCTTTAGTGGAGTATTCATATAATATTTTAAACAGTATGATAAATTCATAAATGTTACGCTTGACTCGTTCCCCATATCTTATGTGGTAACCGTCAATCATATAAGGTTTAGATTTGAGACGTGTTGCTTGGAATGTTCCCAATGGCGTTGGGCTATTATCATCGAAAATTAATATACAAGCATTTTTTATCGATAGTAATTTTTCAACCTGTCCATTTTGAAAAGAGAGAGTAAGGTTAGTTGGCTTTTTTACCTCAAACGAACAATTTGATGATGTGGTAAAATCAGGGGTTGATGATGGATTAAATTTTATTTGTTTGTATCCTTCGCTTATTAACCATTTGTAAGCATTTAATTCAGTGGGATTCACTTGCTTCTCCTTTAAGGTAATTCATTATAGACTTCATTCAAAAAGTCTATGTAAGTTTTTAATTCCATTTTACTGTGATATAGCGTTTTTGAATCTCCATTTAGTAGGCTGATTATACCTAATTGCCCATCGATAATTTTAACTTGATAAGGTGACGCATCACTTTGATATCTTTTAACGGTTATCTCTTTAATATTCTCTACTGTCATTTTTAATTCTCCTATATTTATTTATGATGGTCTTTAAGATAACACCTTGTAATATATTCAAAGGTAGACCATTTTTCAAAATCAGTAGCACAAGCTCCCCATAGTTGCTCGTAAAGATTTTTATAGTCATGGTCTGTTAGATTGGCTTTATCTATTCTCGCTTGTAATTTTGTTTCTGCTTCTGAATTTGGATGACCCCATATTGTCATTTTAATTCTCCTATCCTTTTACATATTTATGATTGAGCTATCAGGTTTAACTAATCTAAGCCACATATTATTTACTACTATAGTCTCACTGTTTAAGGCTTCAATTAAACTAAGTAGAGTTGCTTCTGCCGTTTGACCGACTATAACATCCTCCCATCTGTTTGAAGGTTTATTATCATAACGGTCTTTATCACTTGCACTTGCCATTTGAATTATATACATCTTTATCTCTCCTATTAATAACTAAACTTATCTGATATATTGCTTAAACCATTCTAAGGTAGCATCTAAGGGAATTTTTATTGATGGATGGTTCATGCCATTTAATTCACCTATGGTACTTTTTGAGAATTGGTTAGTGTCTATAGAGTAATCCCGTATCATAAATTCACCTTTGGTTAAATCGCCGTGAATAAAAGTCATAGACAAACAATTATCCCTCTCAAACTGCTTGTCAGTCGGTGCGTCTTTTTTATAAAAGTGTATTGCGGTTTCATTACATAAACCAAATGGCCCCAATATTTCAAAAGTCCGGTCAGGGTAAAATTTTATTAACTCATTGGCTAAAGGTTTTATAAGTGTATCTATCCAATGCGGATAAATTAACCTTTTAAGTTTAGCCTCTAATCGGTCAATCTGTTGTTGCCTTAAATCAATTTTATCTCTTAGCCTTGCTTGTTTAAATTGGTAATTGGCGTATGAGGCAACATAATTGCCAACTAAATAGTTATAATCCATTTTATTTACTCCTTATCCCTTGTTAATAATTCATTGTTATAATGTGCTAAAGTTGCTTCATCATCGAGTATTTTATCAGGTGTATTTGTTAATTTGTTTAGGTCTTTTGTATAACCCCAAAAATTATCCCATCCAGCAAATCCGTAAAAAATTCCGCCATCAATTTTTGTTACGGTTATTACTTCACCTTTATAGCGGTATCGTTTAACAGTTGTCGGATTATATTCATCTGCCGTTGTTGCCATTTTACTTACTCCTGTTTATATTTTATTTTTTATATAGTCCGCAACCATCGGTTGTTTTAACGATTGCGTTATCGTCTATCCAGATACATGGCCCGATTAAGACTTTACCTTGTTGAATTTGTTGGGCATATTTTTGATTATATATTGCTTCGCTGTTTAAGTTTGTAATAAATTCGTGGCCGTCCCATTTGTGATTGTAGCCAAGTTCACAATTTAATGATAAACCATTTTTTATTGCGGTTATACCGTTATTACCTTTAGTATATTGGTCTACCCTTGTTTGTTTATTTAACTCTTGGGATATCTTTACAGCCTCATTAAAAGACAACATTTTGTTTACTCCTTTATTTTAAAGTATCTAATTTTTCTCCAATGCCATCCCATAATTTTAAATCGTTGCGTCCCATTATGTCTGTCATATCCTGTCCTTGTGGTGGTTTATATTTTATAAAAAAAATTTCATTCGGATTAAAACTTAAAGCATAACCACGATTATCCCAATGAAAGTAAGCGACAATTTGATTAGTGGCTTTTTGAATAATTAAAATAACACTATTATCTATTACTAAATCATCATAAGGTCTAGTGCGTAATTCAAATCGTGTCATTTTTAAATTTGGATGATGATATTTCCACGACCTCAATATTTTATAGCACATATTTTGAGGCCAATTAGAAGTAAAAAATCGATCTGTCTCAGTGTCAAAGATTGCGTATTCTGCCATATTTTTATCCTTTATTAGATATTAATTTTAAAATTAAGTCTCGCCAGTGGGACTTGAACCCACGACCACCTGATTAAAAGTCAGATACTCTACCGACTGAGCTATAGCGAGATGTTGGTGGGCTAGGTGAGACTTGAACTCACAACATACAGTTTAGAGGACTGCTGCTCTATCCTATTGAGTTACTAGCCCATGAATTATTATCCAATAGTAGCGGTATTTTTAGACCGTACTTTTACATTATCCTGTATCATGTCCTGTATCCATCCCTATATCTCAACCCATTCATAATGGGCAAGTCGGGATTGGAGACAAGCGTTACTTAGGATTTGTTCTCGTGCTTGAATATCAAGTGTGTCCCATTTTAATTTAAGGATTGTTTTAGTGGCCATTATTTTACTCCTATTTTAATTTATCTCAAGTGTAATTGTATTAAATTCATCATTGGATAATGGTTGAATAGTTGTGGCGTTAGGATACCAAAGTTTATCATTGGTTAATGCTTCTAATGCTTTTTTAAAAGCAAATGCCTCACTGATATCTTTAAAAATTATGCTTTTACCGTATCCGTTAGGCCAATCCTTTATCAGCATTTTATTTACTCCTATTATTATTGACCAATTAAAAAGAATATTTTTGTACTATCCATAGATTCTATTGTAATTTTACAAGTATGATTTTTAAATTGTTCTATATAAAATTGATTAAAAGTTTGGCAAAAATCGTCCCATGAAAATGTTTCGTCTAAAGTAATTTTATTGTTTTTAATTACTTGTATATTAACTTTTGAATCATCTAAATTCATTTTAATTTCCCCTATTTTTTATTTGCTTTAATAAATTCTTTTATTACGCCAGGTTTATAATCTCCATTAAAGGTAATAGGCTCTTTATCCCCTATGATTAATTCAATAGTTGGTTCAGGTATTATATCTTGATAGTGGGCTTCAAGCCACTCTTTGCCAGGTAGACAGTCACTAAATTCTGTTTTATAAGTATCCTCATTCTCATAATATTTACGATTGCCTCTCATTCCGTGTTGAACTTTTTGTGAGCCGGTTCGGACTTGTTCTATAAAAGATTTTTGAAATTTTTGGATACTAACGATTGCCCTTGCTTTATGTTTTGCGGTTTGAATTTTAAATAATTCATCACGATAATTTAAGATACAAGTTGGGCATCCGGTTACTGTGATAGTTGAATTACCTATTGTATGCTTCTCAGTCTTAGTAGCAACTTCAACTCGTTTTTTACAGATAGGACAAGTGTGGGATTTTATTTCAGTATCACGCTTTATGCGCTCCTGAGTTTCACGCTCGTAAAAACTCGCAAAGCGTTTATTAAATATGTCCCATTCATACATATTGCGAGCGCCATATCTACCCTTCTCAAATAAAGTAAGCTCGCAATTTTTGGCAATTAATATCATAGGGTTAGCCACTGGCAACGTTAAGATAGGCTGTCCGGCTGGTAAATATTTAATAGAATTATCTGGTATACGCCTGACTAAAAATCTAACTCGCATAAAATCAGTCTCTTTTAAAAGCCAAGCAAACGAGATTAGAATAACAAGTAAGCAGATTATCATTTTAAAATCCTCCTTAATTATTTTTATAATCGGGTCTATAAAAATCTTTTTGAGTTTTTAACAATTCATCATCCAAAACATCGTATTCAAAACCGTCAGCAAAACGTACTCTATACATTTTACCAACTTCTAATTCCTCTACACCTTCAGTTATTTTGTTTAGAATGATTACTTGTTGATGGGTATGATGCCATAATTTAGCATCTGTAGAATCCTCTCCTTCATAACAATGATATTCAAACCATCGCCTATTATGTGCGAGCCTTTTATCATCAGTTTTTAGCATTTTAATCTCCCTTATTTATCAATAAATACATACTATCATACCTTGTCTATATTGTCAATGGTTAAAGTGTCTCGTAAGTTTGGTCTAATAGGGCATCCTCTAAATCGTGTAGTGTGTCTGTTGTTTTTGACGCTAAATATTCCCTTGTAAACCTTTTATCAAGTGCTAAAATTGAATTAATAACGATTTGCCTTTCTGCTTCAATATAATTAGCGTTAGTTGGATAATCGTCCCTGTAGTTGCCGGATTTATTATCATAATATCTATTGCCCATTTTATTCTCCTTATTTTTAACTCTCTCACTTATGGGCTTTAAACTTTTTAAGGTCTAAAGCCCATCTGGTCAAAGAGTTAAAGCAGTTTAGCCGTTAATAATTGCTTGGATTTGTGCTACACGGACACGAGATTTTTTATTAATTGCGAGTTGAATTAAGGCTATTTTATTTAGTGCGTTTGAATATTTTGTCTCTAATTCGGATGTGATTTTAAGGGTTAATTCATTTTTAAGTTTAGTAATCGTGGCGGATAATTCCTTTTTATTATTCAGGATTGCGTTAGTTTTAGCCTCTCGATCTTTGTTGGCGGTAATTAAATTTATTACATCCTGATATGTAGCGATAGGTTTAATTACGCTATAATCATCGTGGTTTGTTTCGCCACAACAAACACAAGCCAGTCCCTTGTAGGACTCACATAAATAGTTATATCCTGAGTCAATTCGATAGTGCTGCTCCTTGAGAGATAATTCCCCAATACCTTCGCTATTAACGTGTATTGGTAATTTCTCTGCCACGTCAATAGGTATACTAATAACAATACTTTGATTAGTTTGCGCCGGTAAACCAGATAATAGTAATACCTTTTTAGCTTCATCCGATGCACAGTAGGTTACTGTAATACTTACCATTTTATTGTCCATAATATTCTCCTATCTTAATCAGGTCATCACGGCTTATCGCTCGCTGTTACTCTGATTAAACTCAGTCTAATTTAAGGGGGATACGCCAACGTATGCCTTCAATAGTTTTGTAATATCGGATGGTTTAATTTTATCGCCATTATCCATTAAGTAAAAACCTGTTTTAAACATATAATCAAAACCACCAGGCATCATTCGTTTAGATATAGTACCCACTTTAATACCATTATCTGTTTTGTATTCGATCTTGGAACCTGTTGCTACTACACCAATTTCTAAATTCTTGGTTAATGTCCCAGTTAACGGTGCGATTATTCCGGGTTTTTGTTTTTGGATAGCTAACGATAACTCATTTGTTAGTGACTCGATTAGGTTATCCATGACTTCAATTTGTTTTTTTAAGGCTTTAATGTTATTTATGTGGTCGTGACAAAAATTAGACAACTCGTTAATACGGTTGTCTTTATTTACAATGGCTATAGATTTATCTTTTATGATATTTTGTAAATTGGTAGTGAGTGGTGATTTCTCCCACTCAGCGGCAAAAAGTTTCTTAGATTTTTCTATTGCAATTTTTTGTTTTCGTGTGTTACGAATAACGGATTCATGCGCTTTTTTAGCCTCATCAAAACTATATTTAGGTGGTGTATGATGGGCGGCATAATATGTGGCGGCTCTGTATGCGTTGCCGTGTTTGTTATTCCCATCTAGATTACGTTGGGTGGAGTATGAGATATCCCATGTCGCATATACCCAAAATGAGTTACGGTTATGAGGTATAGGGTATTTAGCCGGATATATTACCAATACAGCATCCTGATAGTAGTTTCTCCCATTCGTACAAAATTCAACAGTTTTCCATTGTTCTTTCATTTGTAATTCCTCCTATTTATTTTATTCCCCCCCACATACGTGGGGAATTTTGGCTAACACACTCCTATTAAATCCCATTTAGAGATATATTTTATTGGTTTAATCTTTGCCGGAATTTCAACTAATTTGCCTTTAGATTTTAATTCAATAGCTCTTTGGCGTTTGCTCATATAGACCTTGAAGTCGTGGTAGGTGTATGTCATGGGTGTTACTCTCCTATTTAGAATTTTTCAAAAAAGTTTTCAGCGATATAGTCTATAATTCCAGGTCTATTTTGGATTGGAGTGTAAGAATCTTTTGCGTCTTGTTCGGTATGCCATTTAGTATATTCAGGATATTTTATATTGAATATATGGTATGAGATATGGGTAGCATCGTAAATAAATTCATAAAGTGCTTGAGCCTTTTTGGTAGTTGCTTCATTAAATTCCATTTGAATTTTATTCTCCTATTTAAAATATTTTTAACCGTAGATAACATCGTCTAATAAGCAAAGTTGTAAAAACACATCGCCGGTATCAGCGTCATCGTCCTCATGGATAAAGTCCGAATAATGTTTGGGGTATTTTTCAACCATAAGTTTTAGTCCCTTTTGAATAGTTGCCAGGTTTAGTTCGTAGGATTTTTTATCAATGGTATCTTTAATAGTAATACTACCACCTTTAAAGGGTAATTCAAGATGTGGGAATTCAATCCCTAAAGTTTTTTGTGTTTGGCCTTTTGGATAGTTGTATTTTGTAATTAAATACCAGTAGTTACTACCCCCTTCAAAGGCACTACATAGTAAGTCCCGTATCCGTTGCTCACTGATATTTGTTGTTGCCGTAATTTCCATTTTAATCCACGCTCCTATTAAGTATTATTATTTTTAATGTAATTTATTCAGGTATTTTGAGCTTGTATTTTTTGTCTCCAAAAGTAAAATGTATATAGTTATCTATGAGTTTTAATTTACGTAAATCAAGTGTACGGATTTTAGGATTGTTGCTTAAATTAGCAAGTAGTCCGGTTATTCTATCGCTGTATATACGGATTTTATCAGGCTTCGGAGAATTGGGAATAGTATAATGGAGTGTACCTGTATTCCCTTGCCAATTATAATTAATAGTTTGTTTTATTGTGATTATTTTTTCATCCATATTATTATCCTATCAAGTAAATATCAAGTTAGACCGACTATGCTTTGATGCTGGTCATAGTCGGACTTGCTTTGCATTTACCTCATGTATTTTGAGGCTCCTATTAGTTATATTTTAAATTAAATATCAGTTTGGTTGCTTAGGTAGTTAATCGTCTCAAGGTAAAATTGTAAAATACTATTTAACTCTTCGGATGAAAGTTTAGGCGGTTTACCATATTTTGCCTCTTTGATTTTTAGCATAGTTGGCTTAATGTTTTGGCTAAAGTTTTTTAGTCCCTGTAGTTGTGGGTCTACCATTTTAAACACTCTCCTTTTAATGGATTTTTTATTAATTATTCTTTGTGTCCGGCTATTGATTGATGATATCCCATTGTGTCATTGAATGGGCTATAAGGTTCGGTTACAACTTTTATCAGGATATCTTTTTGACTTTGAGATAGAAGGGATTTATTTAAAATTGCTATCCCGTATTGTTTTATAGAGCATATCCATTGACGCTCCTGATGATAGTCTAATCCAATGTTTAAAGTACCTTGATTAGTCATTTTATTACGCTCCTATCAGGTCATTTATTCTCAGGTACTAAATAAAGTAAATCAATTCTAACCCATAGAGTTAGTGGCTTATGGATTATTAATTCCAGTTCGGATTTATTACGCCATTGTGATAATTCCGGCCAACGTTTAATCTCTCCATCAGTGGCGGATTTTATATACATTGGTAGTGGTTTATCGCAATAAGATTTACAGCCGTGTAGCTCATAATTCTCAAAAAGTTTTGCGTCAATCGCACGATTATCTATGTCACGGCCTAATGTATAAATTGGTCGTGTAGTTTCTGCTATACAGGCATCAGGCTTGATGGTTTCAACAACTACCAATTGATACATAGCGTCTTTTATTTTACGTGTCCTATTAGGTTGTTGTTCGTCCTCAGTTCGTAAACATCCGTGATTTTTACCGTTACAACTACAATGGCATATGTCCTCTCGTGCGTGCCAACAAGCGTCCCCGCAAGTAGCTTCTGTTATTAGGGCTTGGATTAAAGTTTGTTTGGGTATTGGCATTTTTATACGCTCCTATTTAGACTTATATTTTTAATTAAGGTACAATTCACTTTTAGATAATCTACCAGTATGCCACATACCACTTGACCATGATTCGGCCTTGAATTTTTGAGTATCGATATCGTATAATTCGTGTATTTTTTTAACCCATTCGGTTAAAGTTTTAAAGGCAAATCGTTCCCTTGTGTTTATGTTGTAAACCGTTCCGAAAGTTTTATCAATAGGTATATTTTCAGGATGATCGTAATTAGTTTTCCATTGTGCGACATTACCTTCAGTCCCTTCATATTCAGTTAGCCAGATTGTTCCATCTGGTAAAATTCGATAGTATGCTTTTGGTTTATTCATTATGTTACTCCTATTAATAGATTATTTTATAGTTCATCGTTTTTATTTAAGGCGTATAGAGCTTCGTTTGATACAAAAGACGTATTAACCATGATATTGTAATCTTTAATTTGACCGCTTATAATTAGTGCGTCTATTGTAGCCCGACATTCTCTTGGTGCTTTTGCTAATGCCTTATTTTTTTCTGTTAATTGGTCAATTTTATCTTGTGCGTAAATCATTTTTAACACTCCTTTTTTATTTTCTAATTCTCTAATGTCTACAGGATAACAGATTTATAGGCTATCCTGTAGGTTATTAATTAATTAGTCCAATGTACCATCTTCGGTAAATTCGTAATCGTTGGCTTCTATCATTTCAATAATAGCAGGTTTACCTGTTAAATATTCGTATTCTTTTTGTAATATAATACGATAATCTTCAAGTAAAGATTTTAAAAATTCGCTATCAATATCTGTTGTGTCCGGCTCATCGTCACATTCATCTAGTAGGTCTTTGTCGTCATTGGCGTGTTCTCGTAGTTCTGTTAATTCAGTGAGATAATTTTTAGCAGTTTTAAATGTGTCGCAATCCGGCCCATGATCGGTGATAATTTTATTGGCTACAGTAATGTCCCATAACTTCTTAATGGCTTTATCTTTTGCGTCATCCGATAATTCGTTAAACTTGTACAATTTTACTTCTTTAATTCTCATTTTAGACATACTCCTATAAATTATTTTTTATTAACTATTTGCTACAGTCTACTAAAAATCTCTTAATAGACTGTTACAAATTGTCAATATTATTTTATTATGATATCATCGGCGGTAACATTAAAACGCTCGCAGTAATCCATTAAAGCCTTTATTATCATGTATCTATTCATACTGTCCTGAGCAAAATTAGGCTCCATTTTCAAGATAGGTGTTGATGTTGTTGGGGTATCAAGAAACTTTAAATTTTGCTGTATCCATATTCACTCCTATATTATTTATTCTCTTATTAAAAGATTTTGGATTACCGTTAGTATCAACTCTCGTTATTGTATCATGTAAAAATATTACGAAACTATCCGTTTCTTTAAAGTCTATTGGTTTACCAGTGGTACTATATGGGTCTGAAGGATCATTTCCGAATAAGACGGTTTCAGTCCATGTTAAATTTTGCCGTACTAATTTGTTATTAATATATGCATCGTATTTTTTCATAATCTTATCTTTAATGGGTATTGATATAGTCGATAATACCTGATAAGGCTATATGACCGTAAATTTGACAATGATGTAATTGATTATCCTTAAATTCACGCATTGAATAACATCCGGTATTTTTATGGGTAAAACTGTCATATATTGGAGCGTATAAAAATATGTTACCTGTTGGCGATTTTTTAACGGTAAAATCCTTTAAAGTTTGTCCAAAAAATTTCATAGATTTACGGTCAAAATAATGTGATTCGTTTGTTATGGCGTATTTTATGTCATAAATTGTAGGTGTTTTAGCAGTGGTAATCATTTTAAAATTCTCCTATGTTTTTATTTTATCTATTATTAGTAGTTAATTTTGATTAAGTTTTACCCATTCAATCCAGCCTAAATGAGCCTCAAAAGATACTTGACTATCGATATAACTTGTTTGAATAAACGCAAAATAGTTTAAAACTTTTGCGCCAATGGTTTCATTCTCAGGGTAGATAATTGCGTTATCATCCGGTTTCATTTTAACACACTCCTGTTAGTATTTTTATTTGATTCTTTACCTGCAACATAAGCGATATAAGTAAATGAATTACGACACACATAATGGGGTAAAGGTTGACCATTATACCCCATAGTAAATAAGGCCAAGATTGACCCCCATATTTTACGGTCACTGATTTGTTCAGGTGTATTATTTACTAGAGTTTGAAAAAATTGATCATATTCTTTAACCTTAAATCTAGGTTTCATTACAGGCGCTCCTATTAGTATATATTTAACATATTTTACCAGTTTTTAATAATTTTACCTTTAGCAGTAAATCTCATTGGATTACCTGTTAATTTTAAGTAGTTATCGTATTTAATGATGAAGTTTGCAAAAGGTACTAAATAAGAGACTTCGTTATCTGTATAGCGATTATCTTTTTTGTCCCAAAAACTCCAGCCACCCATTCCCATTACAAACTCATTAAGATTAGGGTGTTGCGTTAATATTTTACGTGCTTTTTGTTCTAAGATTTTAAGAGCTATGTTCTCAGATTTATTTAAGTGGTATGTGATATCTTTTTGTGAGTAATTCATTATAGACGCTCCTATTAGAATATTATAGCCTATGCTAATTATAGTCCATAAAGTTAGTCGGATTTTTAACCTTATGGGCTATTGTTAATTTAGACTAAGTATATTAATCCTTTAAGGCGTAATAATGCGAATTTATTATAGTATCCCCCGTCATCTTTTTGTGGTTGTTGTCCCGTTGTTATCTGGTAAAAATATTTACCATTTTGATCTATGTTTTGCCATAGAATGTATTGGTATTCTCCCTTGCTATTCATATTAAAGCCTTGTAATTTCATCCAATGATTGTCCCATTCAATAGGTTTACAACTTTGACAATAATAATCCGTGAATGGTTTACCGTCTAAGTCCGCATAAAATACTTCTGTGATAATTCGCCCAATATGGTCTTTTGTTTCATCGCCCGTTAAAGATTTTTTACCACATTTTATACAGGTTACCGCAAAAGGTTGTCCGGTCACTTTTTGTAAATTCATTTTTTATCATCCTTTTTTGTATTTTTTAATGCTTGTTTTATTTGCTCAGGATTACAAATTTCACAAAATAATCCTTTGCTTTTATGGTTTTTGTTGTTACAAAATACAGCATTATTTATCATTTTAAAATTTCAACTTTTGTAACCTTTACGAGTTTGTCGGTTACTACTCCAAGATTAAAAGTTTTGCCGATTTTATAGTATTCTAATATCTCGCTATCCTTTAAATCGGCTGCCATATTTGTAGTTATGGTATCATTGTCGCTAAATGTTATTTTAACTTCTCTTAGCATCGTTTATACTCCTATTTAGACATTAAAATATTGTATTCGTTTTGTAGTTTGTTTATTTGTGATTGATGATCGTCTATTGCTCTTTGATAGGATATTTTAATTTTGCCTGTTGAAGTATAAGCCATTCTACCTAATGAAAGTATAAAGTTTATTTGAGTTTGATTGTTTGCGATTTTTGATTGGATATCTTTTATTTGTGTTTGTTTTATGGAATTTAGTATCGATGCTTTTGTTAGCCCATCGGCATCTAATATTTGATCGTTTAAAATTGCGTCAATAAATGCTTGATGCCCTTTTGCGTTTGAAGTAAATCTATCGTTATGGGCTTTTAAGTTTGCTTGATGTTGTCTATTAGAACAATGACCGCTTGGCGATAGCATACCATGATCTAATCTATCATAGTCCGACACATAGCCATTTTTGACGCAAAATTGCGTAAAGTTTAATGTCTCGATCATATTATTTTGCCTTATTTTTTGCGTCAATGGCATCAATCGCAAAGCAAATTATTGTGACAAATTGAGCCGCTTTGAATCTTTGACCGCCTAAAAATGACAATCTTTGACCGCCGTGTATATTTTCGATTTGTGCTATCTGATAACCGTCATAATTGGCGTTATAGTCCAGTATATAACCGCCGACATCATTATAAGATGTTGCCACTTTGCCGCCTATCGTTTTAACGAATCTTGTAAAATAGGCTTCTATTTGTTTGCGTGTGTATCTCATTTTAAAAACTCCTTATATTTTTTATTTTACTACTAATCAATAAATGTCTAACCATTATCAAGACATTTAATAATGGTTAGGTTATTTAGCGATTAGTGAGTATTAATAAAACTAATTATATCTGATAAAGTTTTTACGCCTTCGATATGCTCAATATTTAAGGCTTTTAGGTTATTACCGTTTGTGAATTCTCTAAAAGAATATGAGCCGGTTTTTGTTTTGGCGTATATATAAATTCTACCTGTTGGCGATTTTTTGACTTTAAAATCTCGCATAGTTTGACCAAAAAATTTCATAGATTTTCGATCAAAATAATATGGGGATTTATCCATTGTTGCGTATTTTATGTCATAAATTGTTGGCGTTTTATTAGTGGTAATCATTCTCTTATTAGCTCCTATCCTTTATTTTAAAATTTAATTATCGTATAGTTGTATCTGAATATTGCCACTTACAGCCGAATAGTATTTTATTAGTCCGTTTTCCTTCATTAGTTCGATAACATCTTGTATATCCTGTAATTCAAACTTTGTTACTTTTAAAAGTGTAGTATTGCCATACTTTGTTAATTCCATTTTTAACAACTCCTATTCTCAATTATTTTTTATATAGTCTAAAAATCCGGCATTGAATACTAATGGATTACTAATTTTTAACCATGTACCATATTGTGAGTTATTGGCGTGTTTGTTGATAGCAGGTATAGATTGATTTAACCATAACTCGTATGCTTTACGTGTTGGCTTTGTAGTTGTTGGCATAGTTTGCACTCCTATATTTATTAAAAATCATTAGGATGATACTGGTCACGGATTAAACGACTATTAGTTTTATCAGTACCATCTTTATTAGAAACTAATAGACATAGTTTTTTATTGGCTTCAAAATGTGGACAAACTTTACATTTTATTTTACAGATATCCATAGTTTACACTCCTTTAAATTCATTACGTTAAGTCTATTATACTTTGAAGCTGATATAATAGACTTTGCCTAGCGAATTTACATATACTTTTTATTATCTCCTATTAATAGAATAATATCCGGTTACATTTTATCTTTAAGCATTTTTAATGTAGTTAGTATGAGTTGTATCATATGATGGCATTCTTTACAGTCTATTGAGTTGCAATTACCATCTTTTTGCATTTGTTCGCATAATTCACTTTCAGTCATTTTTATCGTCTCCTATTAATAAAATCGGATTATTTTATAACCTTTGTAAAGTTATCCATTGTTTGAAATTTGCCAATATCGCCATTCCAGACTGGTATATTATTTGTGTTGTCCCATCGTAATTGTTCACGTGTTGAATGATACATTTTAAAAGGATTATCTATTGTGTCAAAGTCCTTACATAGTGGTAGACCTTGGTAAATACATCTCCATTTACCTTCACTTGTACTTAAATATAATTTAGGCTCGTTTGCGTTTTCCATTATATTAATTCTCCTATCAACTCATTTATTTTTTAAAATACTAATTCCTGAGATTGAACGTAGAATGTGGGATAATCCCAGCCTGTAGTAATATCGCCATGACATGAAGGATAATTGTATAAGGCATAGGACATGAATCTAATTTTACCATTATTTTCTTTTGCTAATTGGATAGCAGATTTTTTATTAAAAAGTATCTGCATTCCCTTGCTGCATTTTACTAAATACGCAAATTTCATTTTCAATTCTCCTATTAATTTATTTTTAATCCGTTTGTAGGTACTACTAAAATATCTCTTAGTAGTACGTCACAAATTGATTAATTGTTTTCCTGATTATCATTTTCAGATTCAAAAGTATCATACTCGTTTTCTAATTTTTGCCAATTCTCAATACAAACTTCACGATCAAGATATTCCTGATAGGTAAAAAATCCGTTATTATCTTCACTTATAATATAGGATTTTTTATTTTCGCCAATATCAATTAATAGGCCATACCAGCCGAAGTCTTCAACATCGCCCAATTCGTTATCTAAACATCCGTCAAGTGATAAACCGTGTAAATATTCGCCCAATATTTGATCGTTACAAGCTTCAAATTTGCCAGGATTATTCATTTTTACAACTCCTATACTATATTTTATTTTTTATTCTCTTATTACCTATTCGTTATAGCGGACTATTTTTATAATCCGCTATTGCCAATAGCTAACCTAATTTATTTTTTATAGTTGTTAATTTAGGGATTATCTGTTAATATTTTTTGAATAAAGTTTTTAAATTTATCAAAGATAATACCTTGTTCGACTATAGATAATTGGGTATAAGTGGGAATATTTAAGGCAATCATACCCTTTACGAGTTTATCTATAGTTGTCTCGTTTAGATTATTTATTGAGTCTTTTTCAATTTGTGCTCTACGTAAAATAGTTACACATTCATCGAAGGTTAATTTACCAGACCAACAGTCTGATCTCATGGAGTTACGTAATGCGGCTTCCAATGCTTTAATTAGTTCAAATTTATCCATTGTTCACACTCCTATATATTATTATTTTAATCACTCGTTACAACCCATATCGCATTTATGAGTTGTTGCCAATGATTAACTTATTTTATACGCTCATTTAATATATGCTTTAAGACTGTATCGATATTGTTATCATCTAGGTAGTTATATTCTTGTGCGTTTGAAAATGCGCCGTCACAATGCCAATATAAATCCCATCTATTACGCATAGAAGTTATACAATCGTTTATATTGATTTGTGGATTTTTGTCTAATAATGCGTTTATTTTTAACTTTAATACTTGATAATGTTCAGGTTTAATTTTCATTTTTACTACTCCTATATTTGTATTTTTATACCTTATAGATGGGCATTAATTAATTATTTTAAATGTATGCAATCTGTATAATATTTACCATGTGTTATTAATGGCTTAGGATCAATTTTTAAATCAATTCTATTTTGCTTATCATCCAATGTTACATCCGGATTTATTTTAAGTTGTAAATCGGTTTGATTGTGCTGATGTGATTTGACAAAAATTGATATACCATTTTGACCATTTACTTTTTGAATCATCCCGCAATTATCGCATCTTATAGAGTGTAACAATTTCACGCTCCTATTTAATGCCCATCTATAAGCTGATAATCCTTATTAATGTTTTGAATTTAAAACTAGATAACAACTAAGCAGCAAGTGTAAACTATTCGCATTATTGCAATATCCAGATTAAACGTAATCACAAATTTTAGGATTATCAGCAAAAAACAAAGATTAAAAATCAGATTGTAACCAGTATACCTATTCAATCACGCATAACCTATTATCATTAGTCCCACTATTCACACAATGCTCATATCATCGCATTAGCTCATATCTTCGCATAGTGGCTTAATATAATCTTTATGGTATGCGATTGTATTCATTATAGAGTGTGCTAATTCTCTATTGCTTACGACTAAAATTAATTCTAGCGTGTGCCTATCGTGATTGATTGTTTTAAACAGTCTCTATATCGTAGTGTACTATTACCTTACGCTTACGCTATCAGTTAGCTGCAATCGCACAATTTTTGACTTGTACGTTAGACCTAATTTTAACCGTATTCAGTTTTAAATGTTCTGGAGTGTTAAGGGTGATAGGCTTAATCAGGTGCAAAGTTTGCGACGTATCGATTTACGATCAAGTACAAGATTAATATACCCTATCAATTTTTAAACCGTGTAAAAGTACTGTATTTATTTATGTATGTATCCAATATAGTGGATATTGTCTATATTGTCAATACTATAGTAGACTACTATTCAACAATTCATAATATAGTCATACTTAGATAACATCTAAGTAATTTTTAAGGCGTTAAAATAGGCTTAATTCAGGCATGGGCTATATAGATGTGTATGCCAGGTAATCAGTCTATAGCGTGTTGCTCATTGTGGCGTGTTTAGTGCGATTTTACAGATAGTTTACGGATGCCATTTTCAGGCTGTATATAATATGTAACTTATAGCCTGTTTTCAGTGGCGCTATCTGGCATGATCTCAATACGGATTTTTAACGATATTGGACTATGACGGGTATAATTTAAGCTGATTTAACAATATACTTGACGGGATTAGTTAATGTGAGTTAAATAGTTTATGTCGGGTACATAGTCGGCATCAGGTTAAATATGACGGCTTTATTGCCTATTTAATAGACCCGTCTAAAACGTGTTTTTAAGGTCACATTTTGAAGTTCGTAAGGTTAACCTTATGGTGGATAATTTTAGCATTAAGTCCGACTAAAAGTTATAAAAGAGTGGTTTAAATTTAGTGGTATTTTTAGGTCTAAGGTTAACCTTAGTATGTTTGGCGTTTAGTAAGTTTTCCGGCTTTATATAACGCAATTACAGGGTTGCCGCCTGGACGACTTGGAGTACCTTTTCCCCACACCCTGAAGGCATCCGGCCCATATCGCTCTATGATCGTTTCTACTCGTTTACTCATAAGTTTAAAAATCCTCCATAGTATTAATATTTAAGGTTAACCCTATTATAATTGATATGTCGTAAAAACGCAATCAATAAGATCGTGCGAAATTTAAAAACGCACTAAAAACCGGCTCGTTTAAATCTATGGTTTTTAAGGTTGCTCTTATTAAGAGTTATGCGTAAAATTAACCCTTTTAAAATCGTCCTAAAACCGCTTGACTTTAGTTACTTTATATGCTATATATGTCTTAATAGAAGGTGAGTGTAAAGAGGATTAAAAATTGAGAGTAGAAGACGATATCTGGAACAAAATAAAAATAAAAGAGAAACCAACTAAAGGTAAAAAATCCAGTAAAAAAGGACGGTAATAGCATGAAGACGTGGGTGTATACAAAGCGTAGAAAAATTGCGATGCGGAAAGCTCAGGCTCGGCATAAATTGTATGTCGAGATAGGTAAGGAAGTTTATTCAAGGAAGCATCGGAATTAATTTCTCTATTGATAGAAGTTGAATTTAAAATATCTTTAAGTTCTCATAAAGTTATGGCTTTGTGAATGGTGGCATCGCTTAAGGATATTGTTTGATTGCCTTAAAAGCTTCGGCTGATAAGCGTGAGTGCGTCACCTAAAAAGTGGCGCATTCGCATTTTAACGAGTTTTAAATTGGGGCTTGACAAACAGTTTAAAGTGTGCGATACTAATAAAGTTGTCTCTTAAAAATATCTGCTCGTAGGGTGTAGTTTTACGAATTATCGAATTTATTGTAGAATAAAAAACACAAACTGTAAAAAAGCTCCGAGGGATTAATTCACCGTCAAGTATGCTTTGCAGATTTTTAAAAGACAACACATAAGGGCGTTTCGAGAGAAGCGCCTTTTTTGTTTACTAAAAATTGGGGGTTGACAGTGACTTTTTAAAGTGTTATGCTATTTATATATGTATTGAGTAAGTGGCTTTTAATAGGAGAATAAAAAGTGTGGGGATTTTTGATAATTGGCGTAAAAATAATCAGGATGTAATTAATTCAAAATTAAGTGAGGCACAAAAGCAAATGGATACTAAAGTTAAAATGGATGAGAAGTTTGAAAATATAAAAGAGTTTGCGGAGGTAAATAGATGGCTACTTATTGATGAGGTAAAAGAGGACGATGATAATTATCCAACTTTGGTTTATTTAACGCCAATGGGTAAAATGGTTAATGTGGATATGAATGATGATGTAGTCTCAGTAGATACTAATGATGGTAATTATGATATCGAGTTTAATGAAGATTAAAGAGGAGAATAAAAAATGATTAGTTTGTACATTGCGTTGGGGGTTGTGGTTTTACTGTTGCTCATTTTTGTGTTGCCTGGTTTTGTAATTATTGGCTCTCGTGAAGTGGGTATTGTCGTAAGAAAGAACTTTGGTAAGCGTTTACCGGAAGGCCATATTATCGCTTGTAACGGTGAAGTTGGTATTCAAGCGGATGTGTTAAGGCCTGGATTTTATTGGAGGTTCCCTATTCTATGGGGAATTAGAACAAATAAAATTATCGAAGTTGAACCTGGGCAAGTTGGCTTGATTAAGTCCGTTGATGGTAAGCCGTTGGCTTCAAGTAGGGTTTTAGGCGATGAAGTAGAATGTGACTCTTATCAAGACGCAAAGATGTTTTTAAATAACGGTGGTTATCGTGGTGCTCAGATTGGATTTTTAAGACCTGGTACTTATCGTATTAATACATCGGCCTTTGATGTTGAAGTAAAAAAGGCGACTGAGATACACGAGAATCAAATTGGTATTGTAATTGCCAATGATGGCAACTCGTTACCTACAGGATATGTAATTGCGCCACGACCTGTAACAGAGGATGGTAAACCAATTGCTGACCCAAGTTTCTTTTTAAATGGTCAAGGGTTTATTAAATCCAAGGGTTATCGTGGGCCTCAGTTGGATACTTTACAACCTGGTGTTTATTATATTAATACTTTACTCTTTAATATTAACGAAGTACCAATTGCTGATGTACCGCCTGGTTATGTGGCTGTTATCAGATCAAACGTAGGACTTGAATTAGAGAAGTCAGGTATAGGTGCTGATGTCGGTGGGACAAAGGATTTAAAAGGGCCGGTTCACGAGGAGATAGAGAAGTTACTTATTATTGAAAAGAATATGCGTGGTATTTGGCGTGAACCTGTTGCGCCTGGTAAATACAACTTGAATACATTGGCTTATACACCTTATCTTGTACCTACGTCTGCTGTAACAATTGATTGGGCTGCTGAAGGTAAAATTGGGACTGAAGTAAAAGGCGTTAGTAATGAAAGTGTGCTTTATAAATTCAATCCGTTAAAAGTTACTTCTAAGGATGGCTTCCAACTTGAAGTGAATGTCAGAATGGTTATCCGTGTCCGACCTGAGAATGCCGCTTATGTCATTGCTCGTTTTGGTTCAGTGGATAACTTGATTGACCAGATTGTCCATCCGTTGATTGATGCATCCTTTAGAAATAAAGCCGGTGAGAAAAAGGCTATTGACTTTTTCCAGAGTCGTACAGATTTACAAATGGAAGCATTGGCTCATGCAAAGTCTGTGTTTGAGGAATATAATGTAGAAGCACAAAATCTGTTGGTAGCTTACATCGATATTCCCCAAGAGTTACTTAATACCCAAACTAAAAAAGAGATTGCTTTACAACAACAAACTCAGTACGACCAAGAAGCTATGGCGCAAGAGAAGTTGATTGCAGTTAGAGAGAAAACAGCAAGGGCTGATAAACAAAAGGAAGTTATCGATGCAAAATTAAGTATCGATATTAATACTGATAAAGCGGCTGCTATGATTAAAGAAGCCGAAGGTAAGAAGCAGTCAATTGTGCTTGAGGCTGATGGTGTTGCTCATAAAAATCAGGTTGAGGGTGAAGGTATTGCCGCTGCTTATAAGGCTCAGGCTGAGGCAATTGGGAGTAATCAAGTGTATGCTGCTATTAAGATGATTGAGCAATTAGCCTTGAATAAAATTAAGATTGTACCAGATACATTAATTACAGGTGGTAATGATAATTCAAGTATTTTAAATTGGTTGCTATCGAGTATTGCTAAAAAGAATAACTAAAGGGATTTAGGGTTTTAATAAATAGGCTATCTCTTATAAAGGTAGCCTATTTTGCTACTTGACTTATGTTGCGTGATATGTTAGTATATAGATAATAGGGTAAGTTATTAATAGGAGTTTAAAGTAATTGGATATTAAATGTCCTGAATGTGGGTCAACAGATAAAGTAAAAGCCGGTTTAACTGTTAGAGAGCGTAAAAAAATACAGCGATATCGGTGTAATAATTGTCAACGAGTTTATTCAGAACCTAAAGAGGATAAACAGAGTGAGTAAATTTAATTGGAACAATTTAACTAAAGATGAGAGATCGGAATATATGAGCATACAAACTACGTCAAGGTTTGGTGGTCATAGTGCCTATCTACCAGATGATTGTACCGAATGTCCATCTTGTAGCCAACCTACTTTAGGTAGTGGTTTATGCCGTGATTGTTTTGGACGATGGCAAATATTATATAATAAATTAACTAAAAATAATAAGGACAATTAAAATGGAATTTAAAAATGTAATTACACGGATGTTTTGTATCGGTTGTACTCTTTATGTAGAGGATAAATTATCTTGTTGCTATCTTGATGGAAGCGGTAAAGATAAATATTGTCTTATAGTTTTAGAGAAAACAAAAAGACTTTTTAATTTGCGTTCAATTGAAGGTTATAGATTGGCAATAGTTAAAGATGGAATTGATGATGTGCGTGAAAAAGTTTCCGAGATTAATTTAAGTGAAGGTAAACTCAAGTCTTATACCGATGCGATTTTAGACCTAATAGAATTAGACTATGTAAAAGAGATTAAGGATAAATAAAAGTGGTTGCAGTTTGTTCTAATAGTCCCAATGATTGTAGCAATTTAGAATTTAAAAATTGTCCAACTGAATGGTCTTATATTTGTTGTTGTGTAGTCTGTAGTCACTTATCAACTTGTTCAAAAGTTTGTAAATTAGCAAAAGATATTCTAGATAAAAGGGATTATAAATAAAATGGAGCAAACGATTAAGATAATAACTGGTAGAGTTGTTTGGGATATTTACGGTGGTTGGGACGATGTAATGAGAGGATTATTTATTGATACCTTAAAAGTAGAATCAATTTTTAATGAATACGTTGGTAAAAATATTAAAGTAACTATTGAAGTTGTTGAGGATAAATAAAAATGTTAATAATAATTCCGTCACATTGTCAGACTTGTAAAAAAGAGGTATCTAGGGATAAAGATTACGGGGAAGGTTTAGTAATTTTAAAATACGAAGTGTTAGGGTTGCCACCTTTTAGAATTGAAGGTTCGACTAAATTTTGTTCGTTTGAATGTTTTTTAAAATGGTATGCTGATAATGTAAAAAATATTAACTATGTAATGAGTGATAAGGAGATGCACGATAAAGCTAGTGATGCTATTAAGGATTTTAAAAATAATAGAGTAAAAGGTGGCATAGCTCGTGCTGAAAGTTTAACACCCGAAAGACGGTCTGGGATTGCCAAAAATGCTACTAAAGCTAGATGGAATAAGGATAAATAAATGACAACTAAAAATAAGATAAAAGAATGGCTTTATATAAAAATAACTCCTGAATATCACGAGTATCCCAATAGACCAATAACCCATATGGTCGTAGTCTATGACTTATTTGATTTTGAGGATTATCCAATTTATATATCAGACGAGGAAAAAGTTGATGACATTTTAAAAGAGATAGAGCACAGTAATGACGGTGCTATTGGCAGTAAGGTTATGGAAGTTTATTCTTATAAAATGGATATTGGACAACAGTTAGTACAAAATAGAGTTTGGAATGTGGGGTAAAAATGAGTAAAGATTTAGCAACTGATTTATATATTGAATTAGGTTTTGTGCCAACATTGGATTATGATAAAATGACTTATATTAAAAACCACCCAGACCATTTAGTGGTTTATAATTGTAATATATTTGTAAAAGATATTGGTAAAATTTGGCATGGTGACTTAGATATCACTGAACACAATAATATGCTTTGCGATTTAGCTACAAAATATAATACAGTTTTGTATTGTCTTAAAGAGAAAGATGGTCGGTTTGAGAATGAGAATAGGAAAGATTTTGATAAGGTTGCTGTTTGGAGTACTGCTAAATAAAGTTAGTTGGAGTTAAATAAAAATGAATATACCTCAAGGTATTATAAATCTTTATTGAATAGATAGACAATAGTTGACTTATCTACTTATATATGATACCATAATAATATGAAATTATCAATATACGCAAAAAAGTTAGGGATATGTTATAAAACTGCCT
>Ga0172381_10000299_pt1 | contig 60655 bp, 85 predicted proteins | sample Leawel6488metaG_FD_119754 | JGI IMG/M metagenome (GOLD analysis project Ga0172381, IMG submission 119754) | Leachate microbial communities from a municipal landfill in Southern Ontario, Canada - Leachate well 64-88 metaG | ecosystem: Engineered > Solid waste > Landfill > Unclassified | place... | reverse complement strand
TTTGCAAGAGAAATAGCAAAAAAGTGTTTTCGTATCAATGAGGTTGTAGATGGTAAGGAATATATAGCCGTTTTCGATACTAAGCTATGCGCGCAACTGTTGGAAGAAAAATTTACATCTTACGACAGCGCAAAGTCAAAACCGCGTAAGCAAAGCAAGGGGGCGTAGCGGCTTCGGCTGTTGCGCGGGACGTTTTATGAAGGATTAGCTCATGTCTTTATAGAAAAAGTAGCACAAGTGACTGATACAAAGAACGATCTTATCAAGATAGCATCTGAAATATTAACAGGCTGCCCAGTATCTACCAGTGTAGAGGATTGGCAATTACCAAAGTATGTGTCTGGTCGACAACTTTATCTTATTCAGCAGCGATTAGATGCATTGGACTCATGGCTCAAGTCGATGTGTATTAAAGTAAGAAATGTCGCAGATGCTGCAAAGCTGAAGTGATAGTAAATAGTTAGGATAATTTAAAAATATGAATGATTTATTGAAAAAAAATCTCGATATGTTACGTCCTTTAATATACATTATTACTGAAGAAGAGGACGTTTTAATAAAAGACATATATGAAAAAGTTAAAGATGATAATGATACAGATATTTTTATTTATAAGACAACTACAGGTATTTTATCGTACGAAGTTTATAAAGACAATACAAATAATTTTTCTGATACAAAAACAATGCCTATACATTCTGCTTTAAATGAAATTCAAAATCACCAATCAGACGAAAAAAGATTAATTTATTTGTTGCTAGATGTAGATCATCATTTTCAAGAGACTCAATCAGCAAATTTTCAAAATATCAGGAAATTAAAAGATATTGTTTTAAATATTTATAAAGACTATGAACATGTAAAAACAGTAATAATAATTTCGTCTTCACTTATGATATCGTCTAAATTACAAAGATATTCTGAAGTTATTTTTTATGATTTACCAAGTGTAGAAGCGATAGAAGAAAAAGTAAAGGATGTTTTTGACAAATATAATTCTGTTGTAGAAAGTAAATCTCAGTTTATTCCTGTTGAAGTTGATGAGTCTGTAAAAAATGTTTTGAAGGGTTTGACTTTATTTGAAGTCGAACAAATAACAATGGCGTCTCTTGAAAAAAAGTTGCCATTAAATGTAGAAGAAATTAATTTGTATAAGAAAACTATTTTAAGAAAAACAGATTTGCTTGATGCAATAGAGACAAATGTGACTTTCGAACAAATTGGAGGTCTTTCAAAAATAAAACGTTGGTTCGAAAAACGCGTTGGTATATGGTCTGATGAAGCGTCAAGGTTGAAAATACCTACTATTAAAGGTGTTATGGTGTTGGGTGTTACAGGTTGTGGAAAGTCTTTATTGTCTAAAGCAATTGGTAATTATTGGGGATTGCCTTTGATATCTTTTAGTCCTGGTAAAATTTTTTCGTCTAGAGTTGGAGAAAGTGAAGCAAGACTTTCAAAAGCTCTTAAGATTATAGAAAGTATAGCACCTGTAGTTATTGTTATAGACGAGATAGAAAAACAGTTTGCTGGAAGTCAGAGTTCTACTTTTAGTGACGCAGGTACTACGGCACGTTTTATTGGCACGTTTCTTACTTGGTATGAAGATTGTACTTCGCCTATTTTTGTAGTGTCAACATGTAATGATATACGATATTTGCCTCCTGAATTAATTTCTAGATTTGATGATAAATTTTTTGTTCCATTACCCTCTTCTTCTGATAGAGCTTTGATTTATGATATTCATATTAGAAAAACAGGAAGAAATCCTGAAGAACTTGGTTTGAATTTGCAAGAACTTGCATTAAAAAGTTCTTATTTTACAGGAAGAGAGATAGAGCAAGTCGTAAAAGCTAGTCTAATAGAAATGTGGTATGAACAGAAAAATACAGGAAAAGAAATTCAATTAGAACAAAAACATTTTTTAGAAGTTCTTGATGCTAAAGTTCCCATTCAAAAAACAAAACAAGAAGAATTAGATTATTTAGTTCAGTGGGTAGGTTGGGATAATGATAAGAAAGAGGGCATAAGAGCTAATTATGCTAGTGAAAGAGAAGACGATATTGATGCGCTATTTAATGAAATTTTATCAAAACCGAGTGTTTTAGGTAACGACAAAAGAAATATATAAACAATTTAAGATTGATTATAAAATGATAAATAAAGGAAGAAAATGTTTAGTTAAAAGTTGTGAGAATGGTGCATTTTGTAAGGGTTATTGTTCAAAGCATTATCAACAAATAAAATTTAATGGAAAAATAAAAGAAGAAAATAATGTTGTAGTAAAAGGGTTTTGTAAAAATCTTGGTTGTGGACAAAAAGTTTTTGCAAAAGGATTATGTCAAAGTTGTTATACACGTTCTAGATTGTCAGGTAATAAAAATGGCATATAATGAGTGGATAGTTGAAGCTTTACAACATAGGGGAATAACATTAAATATTGATGGTTCATTAGAAGTGTGTTTTGTAGGAAAAAAATCTCAACACGTTACAGACCTTGATACAGCAATAAGACAACAAAAACATATTATAGATCAACAAAAAGACGAACAAAAAGAAAATGAAGAAATTGGCAAGTTAATGAAATTGTTTCATAATACTGTTGTAAATATGTCAAAAATGACAATAAAAGAATTTACAGTCGAAAAAATGGTAAATTATAAAAGTTATCTGATAACTATTTTAGACAATATGTTAAGAAAACGAGAAGATCTTAGAAAAGATGGCTGTTCAAGGTTACAAAAAGTAATGAGCATGATAGAAAAAAAGAACATTCCTGCTGCTAATTTAGCAAGTCAAGCTGCTTTAGATAGAATGAGGAAACGTTGGTTAGTTAACGAAAAGGTAATAGATAAATCTTTAGCAAGACTTGAAGCATTAAAAGAATTAAAAAATAGTTTACAAAACAAGTGAATTAAAGTAGATTAGTAATAATTCCATACGTGAGGATAACTTTAAATAATAGCGAGCAAAAAAATGGAATTTGAACCTGGAAAATTTATTTTAGGAAAATTTTTAATTAGAAAAATAACAATTGTTAAAGAAATAGAACTTGAACTTGAACATATAAATGATAAAACTATTTTAAAAGCTATAATAAAAGACAATATAGATAAATTTATTTTAAATTATTTTGTTGGAGATAAAGTTTTTTGTAAAGGAAAAGTATCGACTTCTTCGCAGACACATGGATCGAAATATATTGAACTAGTCTATATTACAAAAAATCTTGAAGAAGATGTGTTATCGACAAGTGCGAAGAATGAAACAAAAACTATATGTTTAGAGCGTTATATACAGAGGTTTGATGAGATAGTTGAAGGAATTAAAGATGTAGATTATAAGTCAGTCATTATTAATTGTTTTAACGATGACGTGAAAGAGTTATTTTTTTCTTATCCTGCTTCTCAAAGTCATCATCATAATTACACTCACGGTTTATTACAACATTCAATCGAAGTTGTCGATATTTGTTTATTATTAGCAGATTATTTTGGCGATTTTAATAAAGACTTGCTTTCTTGCGCTGGTTTGATTCATGATATAGGTAAATTAAAGTCTTATGATATTGAAGATATGAAAGTTATTAAGTCTAATTGGGAATGTTTACTTGGACATCTTCCCATTTCGTCGCTTTTTGTTTCTAAAATAGTTCCCGAAAATATAGATTCTAATAAAATCATGCTTCTTTATCACATGATTTTGAGTCATCATGGAAGGTTAGAGTGGCATAGTCCAGTTGTACCAAAGACAAAAGAAGCTTTTATTTTACACCAAGCTGATCTTATAAGTTCGTCTTATAAAACTATAAATTTTCTTAATTATAAGAATAATTGGAGAATTGAAGACAATACTAATAAGAATGAGTTTTCTAATAAAACATGGTATAAAGAAAGCTAGTCTATGTTACCTCAGAAAAAGATAGAGACATTTCCTATTGATACTTTGTTAGAAGAAGATGATACAAATATTATTTCAAAGTATATTAATCCTCATGTTAATTGTGTTTGTTGTAATCTCCCTGAAATAGCAATAAAAATAAATAAAGCTTATCTTGCTGGATCGTCATATAAACAGATTGTTGAAGAATATTCTGGTGAAGTTCTTCTTGCAACAGGAAAAAATTTAGAACTGTCTACAGTGTCAGAACATTTTACAAAACATTTCGAATGTACTGGAGCTGCTATAGCAGAGTTTAATAGGAAAATGGGATTTTCTAATTTACCTGTTGTTGAACAAAACGAAATGAAAGATATTTTTTCTGTATTAACTAATAGGAAAGTAAATGATTTAGAGTTATTAGAACTTTCTATGAGGGAACAGATTAAAAGATTACAAGAACTTGAAAAAATAAAAAAAGACAGGATAAACGAAGGAAGAACGTTTAATTTAGAAAATTTGATCATGAAGCAAGAAACAATCATGAACAATATGCAAATGAATGTTATTTCTAAACTTAAAATGTTATCTAAAGCTGTTCTTCAAACTAAACAAGCTGAATTTTTTGACAGACAATTACAATTTTTAGACTCTAAAACAGCTGATTATTTAGGGTTAAAATCTGACGATATAAATCCTGCTCTTTATCATGAAGCAGAATGTACTTATTTGAAAGTAGTAATAGAGAATATTATAAAAAGAATAAAGAGTGCAGTAGATATTTCTTTGTCAATAGATCAACATGAGAAAGCAATGTTTTATAAAGAGTTTCAAAAAGAGCTTTCTGGAATAGAGGACGATATTGATAAGGAATTTGAGATTAGATTGAAAGATCTAAAAGAAGTAAGAGTGAAAAGCAATGACAATGTTTAAATCGCCTAAAGGTGAAATTCCTGAGATAGATGTTACTAAATTAGATTTAATAATTTCTTTGTTATCTACATTTGAGTCAAATGATTTACACACAAGAAATGCAGTAAATTTTAGATACGATAAAAAAAGAGATTATGTTTTTTTAGATATAATGTCAATTCATAATGGTGAGAAAGTTGCAGATTGTGTTTTAGGTTTTGATAAAGAAAAAGTTTGCAATGTTTGCCAAAGCGTATTAGACTACTTTGAGACGAAAAATGAAAATGGCAAATGAAAAATGTCAAATGAAAAAAATTTTTTCGTATTAGGTTCAGACAAGTTTTCAAGACATATTAAAAAATGCTTGAAAGAAGATGGTCTAGATATAGACATAAACAATGTTTTACCCAAATATTGTTTAGATACAGTTATAATACCTATATCTTATTTAGATATTGTTAATGGTTTCAATATCGATATTGTTCTTAAGAGAGATATTAAAAAAATAATTTTAATCGAAAATGGTCCCGAAATATATCTGAATAGTAAAAACTCCCTTCCCTTTTCTGTATATACTCAGATTATACCTAAAAACGATATATGTAAGAAGTTTTTAGATATAGAAAAAAAAATAATAGAATCAAGAAAACAATATGTTATTTTTAGAACTTCTGAAATTTATGGAATTTCAATGCCAGATAGTTTAATAAATAAATTATTGTTTCTTTCGTCAGCAGAATTAGAGAATTCAACAAGAGATTTTATCTATGATGGTGATGTTATAAACGCTATTGAAATTGCTTTAAGAAAAGAAGTAATTGGATTATTTGATGTTGCATTTGGACAATCTATTGATCTAAAAAATTTAGTAGAACTAATAAAAAAAATTCGTAAAACTGATATAAATATTATTTGGAAAAGAAAAAAAACGAATGTTTCGTTTAACTGCGATAATTTTAAATACTATAAATGGGAACCATTAATAGATTTAGAATTAGGGATTAAAACACTATTAACTTTTTGGAGGAACTATGGCATATCAAGCGCCAGCAACAGCAAGTGAAAGATTAGAAGGTCTTGGTGAACTTTATAATGAGTTTACTAATGAGTACGGACTTCTTGTTCAGAAAAACAAAAAAATTTCAGGGCATAGAGCAAGAAAAGCTTTGCTTTCAATAACAAAACTTGCAAGAATTATTAGGCAAGATATCAATGAAGTTATTGCTGAGATTTCTAAGCCTGAAAAAAAAGAAAAATAATAATTATGATAGGAGTTTTAGATGTCTTTTAATGTCCCGACAATTAATAAAATATCAATTACAGGTACTGTAATTTCTGACCCTCATATTGGATTAACTAACGATAAAAAAAATGATGTTGTTAATTTCAGGATTGCTTCGTGCAAAAAATTCAGAACAAATGAAGGATTAAAAGAAGAATATTGTTATGTTAGTGTTACAGCTTGGTTAAAATTAGCTAACCTCTGTAAAAATAATTTGAAAAAAAACGACAAAGTTTATATTGAGGGCTCTTTACAAAGTAGAGAATTAAAAGACTCTAAAACTTCTATTGTAGAAATATTAGCAGACAGAATTCAAATTTTAACACCCAAAAAAATAGTAATTGAGCAATAATGGAAAAAAATATAAAATTAGAAGAACTTGAACTAGAAAAAATCGAAATAATACCCACTTTCAATGTTAGAGACAATAATGGGGGAAAAGATGAAGACAATGAATTAAAAGATAGTCTTCTAACAACAGAAGGCAACATACAGCCAATTATTGTGTGTAAAAAACAAGACAAATATGAGCTCATAGCGGGTGAACGAAGATTACGTGGATTAAAGGATACGGGATTTAAAAAAGCTTTAGTTATCATATACGATAACTTGACAAACATACAAAAAATAGAATTAATGTTTAATGAAAACTTAGGTAGACGAAAACTATCTTGGCAAGAAGAACTAAAAGCACTAAAACGTTTAGAAAAAGCAGGTTTTGAAGTCAATGTTGAATTATTAAAACAACATTCTTTTAACCATGTGAAAATATCAAAATTATTAGAAGCTTTATTTGCTGTAAATGAATACCCAGAACTTCTTAAAGAAAAAACTTTAAATAGTTGCATCATAAAATACAGAAAAAACAAACGAGATGAAGAAGGAATTGACACAAATAAGAAAATAATTTCTAATAACAAATTAAATTCTATTGTTATTGACGAACTCAAAGAAGAAGTCAATTACTATAAAAATAATGTATATGATACAATAAAAAAATTAGACCAAGCTGAACGTCTATTTAATGGTGTGTGGCTAAAAAATGAAGTCATAGACTTAGTAAATTCAACAAGAATTTGTATAGATTTTGGAAAATTAGAAGAACAAAACAATGAATGTATTAAATGCAAAAAAGAAACTAAAAAAACTTATGAAAAATGTTTACTTTATAGAGAAACAATGAAATGAATCCAATAGTAATATTCTGTCTTACAGGAAAAGATTTTTCAGGTAAATTTTTAGATAGTTTTACTGAACTTATTGCATATTGTATGAACTCTAATATATCTTATGCTATTTCTCGAAAAGAATCTTCAGTAGTATATTATGTAAGAAATAAATGTTTAGGTGGTGATGTTCTTAAAGGAGAAAACCAAAAACCATTTAATGGCAGAATAAATTATTCACATTTGATGTGGATTGACAATGATATAGTTTTTTCGCCTCAACAATTTAAAAAACTTCTCGATCATGATCAAGATATAGTCTCAGGCGTATATATGATGGAAGACATGCTTCATTTTGCTACAGTAAAAAATTGGGATGAAGAAGTTTTTAAGAAAAACGGGTCTTTTGAATTTTTAAAACCAGAAGATTTAAAAAATAAAAACGAACTCATAAATGTTGCTTATACAGGTATGGGTTTTATATTAATAAAAAAAGGCGTTTTTGAATCTTTAAACTACCCATGGTTTGAACCCATTTTTCAAACAATAGGAACAGCTAAAGATTTTTGCGCTGAAGATGTTTCTTTTTGTTTGAAATCTAAAGAGAAAGGTTTTAAAATTTTTATCGACCCGCAAATAAGAGTTGGCCACGAGAAAAAAATTGTCTTATAACATCCCGCTATATTAGACTCTTCTTTATTTTTTAAAATCTGATGTTTTTTATGAGCTTTTTTATGATATAATTAATTCGGATACATCTTCCTTTTGGCAATTAAGAAATTTTAGACGATATTAGAAGTATCACCTAAAAGGAGGTACAATATGCTGAAGTCCAAAAACATCTTATTAGTCGTCATGCTTCTAGCATTAGAAGCTTCATCAATTCACACTATCAATACAAAAAACTCGACTTACAACGAAGTACAAACGAGTTTTATCGATCTAAGTTCTAATTGGAGACTTGTCGAGAAATCGGGATTTTATATTACAAATCAAATTGCTGCTCCTGAAGCATATTGGGGTATTTATAATGATACTGATTTTGATTCTTTAAATATAGGTTGCTATTACAAACACAATAATATTGTCAATTTATATCTTTTTGGAGAAAGCAATCTTAAAACTGATCTCAATTCTATTAGATTACATTTTAAAGGTATATGTCGTAATATAAATAGAGATTCTATTGATTCGTATTTAAGAATATTTAAAATCGATGACACAATTCATGTTGCTGTTATTGCCTATGGACAAAACAAAATTAATGTCTACAAAAACAATCAATCTACATGGACATTAAAACAAACTTTCAATAATATAACTTCCTTATTATATTCAAAATATAAAAATAATACAGCTTATTTTTTGACTTCGGATAATAAATTAATAACAATGACAAACAATGATACTACAATTTATAATGATGTCTATGGTTGTTTTCCTGATAATAATGGTGCTTGGTTGACAAAATCTACAGGACTTTATTACTTAAATGGAATAAACTTGTCTCTTGTGCGATCTAATCAAATTTATCGAAGCGTTAAGAAATTTGCTATTGATCCTTCTGATACGACTTTTTTCTATGAGAAGAATGGTTATAATAATAAAATTTACAACAATTATTTTGGTGATACGACTTATACTTATGGATCAAGCGATCCTATTTCTCATTATACTACATGTATTGATAACAACAATAATCTTATTGCTGGAAATTTTAAAATTTTTTCTGAAACAAATTATCGATATTCTTATTTATTACCTCTTGGTTATGATAATTACGACAAAATTTATGAAGATACTATTATAATAAATCATAATGGTTCTATAAAAAAACTTATCATTAATTATCCCGAAATTTATTCGCAAAAACTTTTAATAGATTCTTCAATAATTATTGATAATTGTACAGAAGATATTTTATACTCACAAAAAATTATTACACATGACATTGATAATGACTCTTCATATATTTATCAAGTCGTTTTACCTTCATGGTTATCGATTTCAAGAACGTCAAAGGACACGTTCATGTTATCTGGTAAACCAAATAATTTTACTATCGATACTGTTATAACAATAATAATGACAGATTATAATAGTGAAAATTATGTTAAAAAATCTTATGATACACTTGTTTACGAACTTTCTGTAATTAAGGTAAATGATAAACCTATAATAAACCAAATCCCTGATTTAACAATTAATTTTAAAGATAATTTTTCCTATCAAATTATAGCAAAAGATGAAGAAAACGATCAACTAACATATTTACTTAATTACGCATCTACACCATCGACAGCGAAAATTTCTAGTAATGGTTTAATAACTTGGTCACCTTCTATAGATGATATAGGTATACATATCATTACTGTCGAAGTCAAAGATTATGATTTGTCTGATATTAAAAATTTTAAATTGACTGTTTTAAATAATAATGAAACACCTATTATTACGCTTATACAAAACGAAACAAGTAAAGAAGGACAGTTATATCAACGTCAAGTTGAAGCAATTGATGATGATTCAGATTTAGTTTATTCTTTAATAAAAAATCCCAAAGGAATGACGATTTCACAATCTGGGTTAATACAATGGACACCTACTATTACTGGAACAAACATTATAAAAATCTTAGTAAAAGATATTTATGGTTGTTCTGATTCTTCTGAATATACTTTATTAATTGTAAATGAAAATCAGAAACTAGAAGTTATATCGATGCCTATACTAACGGGTATTGAAAATCAATTATATTCTTATCAGGTTGAAGCGATTGCTTATAAAGCAATTTCATATTCTTTAGAAAAAAGTCCTTTAAAAATGACAATTTCTGAAAATGGTTTAGTCAAATGGATGCCAACAATATCTGATTCAGGTTCATATCAAGTAAAAATTAAAATAACTGATGGTGATAGCATAAAATTTCAAATATATTCTCTTAAGATACAGAATATAAATATGAAACCTGTTATACAATCTTTTCTTAAAGACACATTTATATATGAAACTGATAGTATTAAATTAAAAATAAAAGCTGTTGATTTGGATAATTCAAATTTAAATATCAGTTGGTATAAAAATAATGTTTTAGTAAAAAACGGGTCGTCATATTATAATATAAAATCAACTTATGAATCTAAGGGTGATTATGAAATTAAAGCTGTAGTTTCAGATGGCGAGTACTCAGTTTTTACTAAAATGAAACTTGAAATAAAAAATAAGAATAGAGCACCTGTATGTCGTAAAGATACAACAATAGTTTTTAACAATGTCGATCAAATCATAGAAATTAGTTCGAGGGCGATAGACCTTGATAATGATGAATTAATATATACCTATGATACCACTAATTTCAATGTGTCTAACTTGGTCGTAGAAATTAAAGACTCGATCTATATGATCTCATTAAGAGATTACTATGATTGCTCAATAAATCTTATAGTTTCAGATGGCGTGTCAAACACAGTTTTCAAAGTTGATGTAGTTGTAGATATAAAATCAACATCTGTTTTACCTAAATACTTAAATAGATTAGTAAATTCATTTGCAATTTCTTCTAAGGGATTAATTAAATACTCTGTTGAAAAAAATAATAAAGTGAATTTTATGATTTTTGATTTGAAAGGAAATGTTATTTATAAAATAAATGAAATTTATGATTCAGGATGTTATTGCAAAAATTTAAATTTAGTTTCTGGGACTTATGTTTATAAATTTTTTATTGGTAAAGAATATTCGAAAACATCGAAAATTCAAATTGTAAAGTAAGGTTTTTTATTATAATACGAGGTGATTTAATAATTATGAATAAAAAAGATCAATTGTGTCTTGAAATTATTTCGTTAGAAAATGAAATAGAGTTTTTAAAAGAATTATGTAAGCCAATAAAAAAAAAGAAAATACAGCTTAATAGTTTGTATATGAAATTAAATTCTTATACTTCTTGACAGAACTGTTTAAAAATTTGTCTTTGAATGAAAAAATTTTGATAAATAAAGAAAATGTTAATTATATTCCAATAGTTCAATGTAGGGATTCTTATCTTTATTTTATAATTGCTAGAAATTCAAATCTTGGAATTTATAATGAAAAAGATAAGTCGTTTACAATTAGTAGGTTTAAATTTAAATTAAATTATTTATTTGAAGAAGATCATTGGGATACAGGAGAACCGTTTGGCACTGTTAAACCATTAAAAGAAATTTGTGAAGTTGCGCGATTCAAAAACGATGAAGATAAATTAAAATATTTAAATAATAAAGCAAATGAAAAAGAAATTATTGACTTAATAAAACAGTATAACTTTAAATAATTATCAATAATGAAAGGAAAAAGAAAATGAGTTTTATATATTTTTTAGTTTTTTGTTATTTGTTTGTAGGTTTTATCACTCTTATTGTGGGAGTAATAGAAATGCTTGAATATAAAAATATTGAATCTATTACTTTAATAGAATTTACTCGTTCTTTATTTTTTACTATTTTTTGCGCTCCTGGTTATATGTTTTATATATTAATGTCTGAAATAACTAAGTCTTTTTTAAAAAGAATTAAGAGTGCTTAATAAAGATTAAAGACGTTAAATAAAAAAGCATATCCTATAAAAACCTATTGATAAATAAATTTAGTATGATAGACTGTGTCGTAGATATATAAAATTATAAATTTGGGAGGATGTTTTGGATTCGAAGTTTTCTAGAATTTATGAAAAACAGGAAGAGTTTGAAAACTTATTAATTTCTAAAAGTGGTCAGTTCTCTGATAAGAAGCTTTCAGAGTTTGATAAACAAGAAAAGACAAAGTTTAGTAAAGAGCTTTCTTTGCTTTTGTTTTTAGAAGTGTCTGAATTTATAAGCGCTGTAGGTAATTATAAAACGCATAAGATCCATGAAGATGGAAAAAGCGTTAAAGAAATAAAAGACGAAATAGCTGATATGTTTATATTTGTTCTTAACACAGCTTTGACACACAATATGACAGCGCAAGAGTTATTAGAAGAAGTTGAAAAGAAACAAAAAATTAATTTTGAACGTCAAAATTCAGGATATTAAATACGCATAATAATAAAGTAAAAATTATTTATTATAAAGTTTTATTTCATTGAGACATACTATGAACCATATTACAAACAACACAATAATCATACTTACAGTTATTGTTATAGCAGTATTGTATTCTGGTTGCAATAATTCGTCAGGAACAGAAGAAAGAGATGACGGCAGACAAATGGTGTATACTGTCCCATTTGATGTTGGCGACAGCGTAGAAAGTGTTATGGTTCTCGCTCAAACCATAGACGCAGATAGCGTTATAATTCATACTAATAATATCGACACGCTCCAAAAATACCGGCTCATCATTTTTATCGATTATCGTGAACACGAGGTTCGTCTCGCACGGTACTACGTCGAGGGATTTCATATTTACGATATAATATTAAAATATTGCGGCACCTAATTTTTTCCTACAATATGCAGATGAGAAAGTCAATCTCATTACACATAATTATGTATTTAGTTTTTATGACAACTGCATAATAATTATAAACATAAAAACTTATTATTTCTTAAAAAAACACTTTTTGTTAAAAAATGTTAATTTTTGTTAACCCTTGTTGAGTTTTTTGATATAGATTATAGTTCATTATGAACAATGATAGAAAAAAATCGTTATATGATAAATTTTTAGGTTTAAAGAATTTACGTGTGACTGAAGAAATGCATGAAGAAATTATAAAAACATCAAAAGAAGATTCAAGGACTTTACAGGATCAAGTTCGTTGGTTGTTGTCTATTGGTCTAGAACAAAGAAAGTTAATTTTAAAAAAATAGTTATAGGAGGAAAGATATGTCAATGCAAGCTGTTTTAAAATTATTTGAAAAATCACACGAAGCAATAACTACAGATCAGATAATTTCCACTTTGAAAATAACAAAAAGTAGATTATATAGTATTATTTATGGTATTAATCATAACAAAAAATCAAAAATTGAAATAAAAAGTATAGATCATAAATATGTTGTTTTAAAAAAATTAGACATCAATTGTGACATCAAAGATGTCGATGTATTAAAAAACATGTCTATATCAAACGATTTTGTTAAAAAGATTAAAAGTTTATCTGAATCTGATAAGAACGATGTAATAGATATGTTGAAAAAATCTCATTTTTATAGAAAAAGTGCTGAAGCTCTTGTTGAGGCAAATGAAGAGTTAGAAAGTCTTAAATATTAAGGGTGTTCTATGAAGCCAAAATTAAATGATATGATTGAAAAAGTTCATGATGCTCTCATTACAAATGAGTATCTAACAGCAAAAGAGTTATCTAAAAAATGTGGTCTAAAACCATGTTCTATTTATAGAATAATACGTAAAATGAGGTTAAGTGGAGTTGGCGTACATCCTACAAAAAAAGGATACGTACTTTCAGAATTTGCTACAAAATCTGATGATGTTGGTTTTATAAGAAGATGTTATGGCAGGAGATCTAGTGACTTTATTGCAATTCAAGCATCATTAAAAGATATTAATCTCAGATGGAAATCAGTACCTGATAAGAACTCCATAAAAACAATGCTTTTTCCTTTAAATGTTGATCCTTCTAGCTGGAAAGGGTCTAAGATTCTTCTTAGTTATAAAAATTCAAAAGGTATATAATGAATTGGAATATAAATACAGCAACAATTGTTGGTCGTGATCACGAGTTTTCAAGGAAGAACAGACAAGACTTTCTTCATACTTATCAGTCTGATGAACTTATAGTTGGCGTCGTGTGCGATGGTTGTGGAGAAAGTAAATATTCTGAAGTTGGAGCTGCTTTAATAGGAACTTTCATAGTTAATTATCTTAAGAGTTTTAATGGTATAATAAATTTTAATCATATAAAAGGGTTTAAAGAAATTCTTGAGTATGATTTAACATGTTTTTTAAATAATATTGAAAATCTTGTTTTCTTTAATGATAATTGTGAAAAAGAAAAAATTTCGTTTATAAAAGAGTTTTTATTAAGTACATGTTTGTTTTGCATATTGACAAAAGATTCTGTAATTATTGCAAATTGTGGTGATGGTATTATTATTATAAATGACGAAATCAAGATAATTGATCAATATAGTATACCAGAATATATAGCATATAAGATAGTCCCAAAAGAAGCACTTGAAAAAACGCCTTCTGAGCTAAGTTTTTTTAATATACAAGTGTTTGACTGTAAAGATATCAATAAGATAGTTATTGGTTCAGATGGTATACAACCCCTTATTGACGAAAATCTAATTTTACACATATATGGAAAACAAAAGCGTCAACTTCAAAGAAAATTCAATGTTTGGCAGAATGAGGGTGTTTTTGGAGATGATGCTAGTTGTATAGTAATCGAGAAACAAAATGGCGACAAAGACAGTAGTTTATAAAAAACAGAAAATAATACTTGATGATTCTAATGCTTTAGGTACAGGTGGTGAAGCAACAGTAATATTGTATGGTAATGAAGCATTAAAAATTTATCATCAGCCTTCTAAAAAACGAGAACAAAAGCTTAAAGATTTTATTAAGCTTGATATAACACTACCCAATAATGTTGCAGGACCCATTGATTTAGTGTATGATACAAATTCTAATGTCATAGGGTTTGCAATGCATGTTGCAAAAAAATGTAAAGAGGCTATTCAACTTTCAAATAAAAAAATAAGATTGAAAGATCAAATTACATCAAATAATATTATAACGTTTTTCGAACACATGAAACTTACTTTAGAATCAATACATTCGAGCAATTTAATTGTAGGCGACTTTAACGACCTTAATGTTCTTTATAATAATAAGTTTTTATCTGTCTTTATTGATGTAGATTCTTTTCAGTTTGGAAAATACCCATGTCCAGTAGGTACTGATCAATACATTGATCCTGTATTATATGGTATAGATCTCTCAGTGAAATCTTGTTTTTCGAAAGAGACAGATTGGTATAGTTTCGCAGTAATGTTATTTAAAAGTCTTTTATGGTCACATCCTTATGGTGGAACACATGATAAATATGCTTCACTTATTGAGAGAGCAAAACATAAAATAACAGTATTTGATCAAGGCGTGATTTACCCAAGAATCGCTTTAAAACCAGAAACTATAAGTCAAGAATTACTTGATTACTTTCATAATATTTTCAAATTGGGAAAAAGAACAGAATTATCATTAGATATTCTACGAAGTCATGCAAATAGCTTTGAAAAATGTTCTAAATGTAATTATTATTATCATAAAAGTCGTGGACGTTGTCCAATATGTTTTATAACTACAGTGCAACCTTCTGTTAATGTGTCACAAATTATTGTTTCACACAATATTGATTCTGATAAATGTGTTTCTGAATCAATATATGTGTCAGAGGGTACAATTCTATTTTCAAGAGTTCTTATTGACAAAAGAATAATAATTATAGAATATATTAAAGATCAAACATTTTTGCGAATATTTCATGAAACAGGAAATCAAGTTTTGAATTTCAAGCTTTGGGATAGTTATGTAAGAGACGTAAAATATGATTTTTTTAAAGATTATTTAGTAATTGGTGTTGGTGACGACATAATGGTTTTTCAAACTGTTGTTAGTGATAATTTAAAACCAGTTGCAAAAACAACTTCGATGAAATTCGATGGAACATTAATGTTTGGATGTAGTTCTGATAACCTATATAGACTTACAGATCAAACGCTTTTATGCTCAGAAATAGTCAACAATAATGTTGTAGACACAGTAATAACATCTACACTTCAAAATCAAACTTGGTTTGAAGTCGGAGATTCGGGTTTAGGTCTAAGTTATTTCAGGATTTTTGAACAATATTATTACTTTGTCTTTTCAAAAAAGGGAAGGTATGAAGTAAATATTCCTAAACTTAAGGGTAAACTTATTGAAACTGTTGTTGAAGTCTCAGAAAATACTATTTTACTCTTACAGAAAACTTTGTTTAATGGTCGAACATATTCACATTATTACATTATTGATGACACTGGAAAGATATTAGAATCAAAAACAGAAGAATCATTAAGTTCTGAGTTATTAAAGAACTTACAAGGAAAGTTTTTGTTAGGTACATCAATAGTTCATCCTTCTGATGCTGGTGTTGTTATAGAAAGACAACAACAACTGACTTTAAAGAAAGAAACTGCAAAATATATTGATTCGAGCGATGCTTTATTTATATATAAAGACGGTATTTTAGTAATATCAGATCATGATATCAAGTTTTTAAGGCTCATAAAATAATTTTAATAAAAGGAGTTAGTATGACATGTAGACCAAGTTTTTTTGACGAGAAACGAGTAAACGAATTATATGTCCCTGACATTACTCGTGTTAAAGAAGAGGCCGCTCGCATGACTCCAATGCCTGCGGCAATGGATAAACCTGGTAATAAGAACGCATTATTACTGATTGACTGTCAGGTGGATTTCTGCTTACCTTCTCCTATTGGCCAACTCTATGTAGATAATGCAGAAAACGATATAATTCGGATTATCGATTTCATTGCCAACAATATGGCAAACATTACAACAGTTTACCCTACATTGGATACGCATTTAGTATTTCAAATTTTCTATGGGTATTGGTGGACTGATGAAAAAGGGAATCATCCGGCACCTTATACTCAGATTACTGCTGATGATGTTGAAAAAGGTGTGTATAAACCTGTAATTGATCCTGTTTGGTCTCTTGAGTATGTGAAATCTCTCAAGAAACAGACGAATCAACCTTTAATGATTTGGCCCGAACATACAATGCTTGGAACTCCCGGTCACGCCTTAGTACCGGCTCTATACGAAATGTGCTATTTTCATGGCGCAGTACGTCGGTCACAAATCAGTTTTCAGATGAAAGGCGATGTTCCTGAAACAGAAATGTTCGGCATCTTCCGGCCTGAAGTTCTCGTACCCAAAAATCCCAGGGGCGGAATCAACACAGCGTTTTTGAACCTCATGGGTAAATACGACAAACTGCTCGTTGCTGGGCAATCAAAGTCTCATTGCGTACTTGAGTCACTTCGTCAGTTAGCGAATTTTTTCGCAGGCCAAACTGAAATTCTGAAGAAGTTCTATATTCTCACAGACTGTATGAGTTCTGTAAAGCATCCTGCAGTTGATTTTGATGCAATTGCTGAAAAAGAATTCAAAACATTTGAGAAGGCGGGATTCAATCTTGTCAAAAGTACTGATACTATTTTTTAATGTAAGAGGAGAATCTTGGAAATAGTAGAACATAAAGAAGGAGCTTTTCTTTGGGATCAGATTGTCTCAGTGGACCTGGTCCCATTGCTATCACAAGAAAATGTTTGTTTTACTGTTACATTAAAAAATGGAAAATCTTACCAGTTTAGAAAATGTGATTACGGTTATACTATGGAGAGATTCATAGAACAATGGAAATTAAATAAAAAGGAGACAACTTATGAGTCAACAGACAGTCGATGACATTACGTCATTGTTTCAAACAGATCCGTTAAATGATCCTAATGCTAATGCATTAATGATCAATAGTCTTAATGGGACAAACCTTGCTGGGTGTTTAGGTGCACCTATTGATGATATTGAAACTGATGATGTAACAATTGTTAAAATTCTTCTTGATGATTCAGCATCTATGAGTCATCATAAACAAGCTGTAAGAGATGGATATGATAATTTTATTGAATCTTTAAAGGGATCAAAACAAGGTGGATCTATTCTTGTGAGCACAGTTGTTTTTTCGACACATGCAAAAATTCTTCATGGGTTTAAAAAATCAGATGAAATCGATCCTATAGGAAACGAATATAATGCACATGGTGGGTCTACTGCTTTATATGATGCTCTTATGGATGCATTGACAGGTATTCAAGCTTATTCTAAAGATCTTAAAGCTAGTGGTGTAAGATCAAAAGCAATTGTTGTTGTTTTTTCAGATGGTGATGATAACAACTCACGGAATAATTCTGCTACTGATGTGAAAACTGTTGTCAAAGCGTCTCTTATGAAAGAAGGTTTTTATCCTGTGTATGTGGGATATAAACAGAGTCCAAGCGATGATCTTGATGCTATTGCAGAACAAGTTGGGTTTCCTAATGTTCTGACGACATCAGCGACACAAAGTGAAATCCGAAGAACAATGGACTTGGTAAGTAAATCTGTAATTCGTACAAGTCAGACTACAATTGGAGGAGCGAACAATTCGTTCTTTCAATAAACTTCAAAAAGTAGCTCCTCTTCGTCTGGGAGATCTATGTAATCCATAGTATCTCCCATTTTTTCTTCTCGTACCTCTGAATTACACGTCTTTTATCAGAAAAAATTAGTAACAAGTATGTAAAAACAGTCAAAAAGTTTTGTGATAGAAAATGTTTTAATGAGTTTTATAAAAACCATCCTGAGCGTTATTTAGAGCAAAGACGTGATGCTGGACATATCTCTATACAAAGTTTTAGAACAAAAGTTAATTTTGAGTACGCTGGTATAAATTTTTCAAGTGAATCAGAAAAACAAACAGCGATTTTTTTAGAAAAAGAATTTGCATTAAAACTTGAAGAAAACAAGACATGTCATGTGAGAATTAACAATATTGAAGTCGATTTTCTAATAAACAACATTGTTGTCGAATATCATCAGTGTTATTCAAACCCGCAAGATTTATCTCTTACAAAAAGAATACAATTTTGGCGAAAAAATAAATATAGATATGAATATCGAACACTTGATGAGTACTATGCAAAACGAAAGAAAAAATTGCCAAGTAATTATCTATTGTTAGTAATACAAAATGTTGCACAAAAAACTTTAAAAGATTTGAAGGAGACAATATGCAATTATCAAAACAACAAATCGACAATATAAGAGAAGCTTTAGACACTTTGCCCGATCGTACATCAGAAGTGACTTATGATTATATGAGTGTTTATGATGCTTTGACAGTAGAAATTTATGATTCACCAGAAAACCCATATCAGAATATTGTAAATGCAGCTTGCTCAACATGGGGGTCAGCAAAAATTGGAATTGACGAAGGCTCATGCAGAAAATGGGACAAGTTGACACCTCAAAATAGATTTATTGTTACGCTTAGTTCTTTACGAGGTGAAACATTACCTTTAGCAATGGAAAACGTAAAATATCAGTTTGGAGTCAATGGTGGTCCAAGACATACGTTCGACCAACATGCGAGAGTAAGACTTGCTGCACATCAAAGTATAGGATGCCGTGATAATGCGAAGACTGATGCACCTCTTATTCTTTATCCAGAGTTGTACGAAGAAATAAAAAACGATTTAGTATTAAAAGAGAAATTTGAACATTGGTTAAAGCATACTAAAGATTTATATGTAGACATTTTAAATCTTGGTTCTGGTTCTTATCAAACAGCAAGAGCTGTTTTACCTATGTCATATAATCATTCTTTTACAACATCAATTGATTTACTTTCACTTAAAGGTCAAATGTCTAGAAGACTAATGGCATGTGAAGAGTCACCAATTGTCTTTATGTATTGGAAGCTTAGAGAAGAAATAAAAAAACAAACTCCTTTGATTGCTAATTATTTGCGACCTGCTTGCGATAGTGCTAAAAGATGCATTTATCACGGTGGTGCTGAAGGTCTCACAAAATACTTTAGCAATTTGTTTGCTGGCTGTGGACGTTGGCCCGATGAAGTTGAATACTCAGAATTTAATAGAAGTTGTTCTGATTATAATGAACTTGCAAAACATGTCGAAATAGTGCCGAGAGAAGGATGGGTAAATTACACTGAAGAAGATTACGAAAAACTTACTGAACAAGATAAGAATCTTTTTGAAAGCATGTAACTTTGCAATAGAAAAATATTCAAGCGACTAAAGAAGGACAAAATGAAAATTATTTTAGGTTCAGGAATAGCTGGTTTAATTTGGGCAAAATATCATTCTGATCACTTTATTCTTACTGATCAAGTTGGTGGTCAGATGATGTCTTATTTTGATATGGGTCCAAGATATCTTCATGACACGAAACAATCAAGAATGTTTTTAAAAGATTTAGACGTACCACTAAAACTATCGACAATAAAAGTTGGGTATATTGATGATTCAGGTTGGGTGTTAAATCCAAGTGTAGAATTTAGACAAAAATATTTTATGAAATCAAGAGGACGAAACAATCTTGTTGGGTTTGATTCTACTGTGTTAAATTCAAACAAAAAAGAATTTCAAATATGTAATATAAAATTTAATGATATTATATTAAAACTATTTGACGTTTTAAGTGAAAGAATTTATTATGGTAAAGTCGAAAAAATTGATTTACAAGAACATAAAGTTTTTGCTGATACTATGTCGTTTAAGTATGAAAAAATAGTTTCGACAATACCTCTTAATGTTTTTTCAAAGATTGCTGGTTTAAATTTAGAATTAAAATCTTTTGATACTTTCTATTGTTTATTATCGCATGATTTTTTTGATCTTAGAGAGTATGATTTTGTATATGATGCTAGACTAAATTCGCCTTTTCACCGTATGACAAAAAGTAAACAAGGAATTGTTTGCGATATTTTGGGTTCAAAAATAAATGAGTTTAAGGAGGTTGTTTATAAAGAATATTTAATTTTACCCGAAAAAATGTCATTTAAAACTATAAAAAATGGACAAATAATCTCGTTGGATAAAGATTTTGAGTTGCAAGATAGACCCGAAGTCAGATTTGTTGGAAGATTTGGTTCATGGTCACGTCGTTGGAAAACTGAAACTGTTATAGAAGAAGCTATAAAAAATGTCTAAATTGAAATTTAAACCTTTAGGTATTCTTTATTATAAAAATAAAATAGTAAATCATAGGAGTATTCTAAAAGTTTTCTTGAATCCTGTTTTAATGATATTTGGAACAATGCTTGCATCAAGTTTTGATGATGACGATAAGTTTTTGAAATATGTTTTTATAAAATGTAAGCCTCATTTCAATGTCATTAAGAATTTTAGTTCTCATTTTTTTACTTGTAATGATTATGATAGAGTTGAAAAAAAGAAAATAGTTATATGAATAAACAGATTTGGGAAGATCAAGAAAGCTTTAACAAAAAGTTTTTTGAAGACAATGGTTTAGATTTATCAAATCTAACTTTAATCGAAAAAACAAAATGGGCAAAAGAATTTTATTTTCATATTAATAAAGAACTGTTAGATCTTGTGGAATGTTTGCCACACTGGAAGATGCACTATCAAAATGATGAACGCGAAAGTGACGCTATAGTAACAAGTAATCTTATTGAAGAATATATAGATGTTTTTAAATATTTTATGGGACTTGGTCAACTTCTTGGAATCTCGTTTGAAGATATCGTAAAAGGTTATAATGACAAAACTGAAGTTGTAAAACAAAAGTATGAACAAAACAAAAAATTTCAAGTTTTTTCAAGTAAAGAAGTTATTGTTTTTGACATTGATGGTGTAATTAATAACTTTCCTGATTGTTTCCTTGAATGGGCAAATAAGAAACAAAATACTGTTTTTCAAACTGTTGAAGGGATGAAAGAAGAACTCGACTTAAAGACTTATCAAGAGTTGAAAGTTGCATACAGATTGTCGGGAGAAAAACGAACGCAGCTTGTAAATCAAGAAACTCTTAAACTTATGAATTATTTTAAAGACCAAAGCGAAACAATTGTTCTTTTTACAAATAGACCTGTGTCAAAATACAAAGTTATTTTTGCAGACACTCTCTATTGGTTACATCAAAACAATATTCCTTTTGAAGCTATTTATTGGTCAGATTTTCAAAGAAAAGAAGATATATACAAGTTGAAATTCAAAATCAAATTTATAGTAGAAGATAATTTAGATAACGCAAAAAATTTTATCCATGAAGGCCATTTGGTATTTTTGTTAGATAAAGAATACAACAAAGATAATTATAAAAACAGTAAACTGATACGTATTAAATCACCTTTAGAAATTATGAGATATAATAATGCTTTTTAACGATATAAGACTTCGTGCAAGCGAAATCTATGCATTAATAGGTCCAGGAGACGATTTAAATCTTGGACCAGTATACAAGAGCTTTGACAAAATAAGAGTTTGAAAAAAGAATAAAGTTTTTGAAAAAAACAATATTGAAACAACATTTGCGAATATTGATTATGTGAATTAAAGAAAACAAATACGTATATGTTTTTACAAAAAATTGCTGTTTGTTTTAGTGTCGTAGTAGATCTTATTGCTTTTGTATTTACGAGATTCTAATGATTTGCAGAAAAACAGAAAATAGGCTCGATGAAATAAATTTTAGAATTCAAGCATGTACTAATTGTGAGTTATGTAATTTAGAATACAATAAAAAAGATATTTCAAAGGGCTACGGTAAGCTCTATGGTTGGAGAGGTGGCCACAAAAAATGTCGATTTATGTTGATTGGGATGAATCCTTCTTATAATAGATTTTCTAATCATGAATATGCTTTTGGAGGAGTTAATGGAAGTCCGGGTCCTGGAGAAAAATTTATTTCTTTATTGAAAGAAATAAGCATTTTTAAAGAAGTTTTTATAGACAATGTTTGTCATTGTAGTAGTGAAGATAATACTATTAAACTTGTTTGGGCTCAGTCTTGTTTTAAATATATAATTGACGAAATAGAAGTTTTAAGACCTGTCAAAATCATAACAATGGGTAGTAAAGTTTTTGATTTTTTTAAAATACTCTCTAGTGCTAATAATATAAAAATACCCATAGAAAATATATGGCATCCGAGTTATGTTTTTTCATATAGAAGAGCAACGAAAAACGAATATAAAGAAATGCTGTTAAAGATAATTAATATTTAGTTTAATTGTTTCAAATTTATTTTTGATAGCGATTGTTTTATAGATATTTATGCGTTGGTGGAAACTCCAATGCTTATCGACAATTATCGCTTGATGATATTGGAGGTTGTACAGTGAGAACAATAGTTTGTCATAAATGCGCAAAAAAGTTTAATCTTATAGAGTTGTATAATAAAGCAAACTTATGTGTTATCGGAGGTCAAGGTAGAGAATCAAACTGCGGTCTGTGTGGTGAGCCCAATGGTGGATCAGATATTATTATACCGCAGGAAATCATGGAGCAAGCAAGAAAATCTAATATTATGAAGAATATTTTTGTCACAGGCGAATCTGGAACAATACCAATGCAGATTCAGTTTTTAGCAAAAGAGTTTAATTTTAATATTATAAATTCGCAACTTGAAAAAAATTTTTTAACAGGACTGAAAAGTCATCAGAGTTTCAAAGTTAGAAAACCTGAAATTGATTTTTTACAAAGAGATTTTCTTTTAAACTTAACTGAACTTTGGGAACAAGTAGATTTAATTATTCATTCAGGAGCATTTGTTGGTACTGATTTTTGTAGTTCTGATCCTACAATGGCAATAAGAACTAATGTTGAAGGAACGCAAAATATAGTTGATATTTGCAATAAATTTAATATACCCATTATTTATTTGTCTACAACAGCAATTCTTGATCCTAAAAATTATAGTTATACATGTCCTATGACAGAATCTACGCCTATAAATCCGCAAACATTATATGGTATCACAAAATATGCAGGCGAGTTAATCGTAAAAAACACATGTAATACTAAAAAACTTATTTTAAGACCAGTGTTTGGCTTTGGTAATTATCCAGATGATTTGCACAGTGCTTTAACAAAGTCTATCTATCTTATTTATAAGAATATAGTAAAACGTTCAGATAATAATTTGACGATTTTACTTGATCCTTTAATTAATAAATCTTATACAAGAGTAGAGAATATAGCTACATGTATTTTGAGAATAGCTGAGGAAGTAGTTTTTTCTAAAAATGTAATTAATAATGTTTTTAATATTGGTGAAAATCATACAAAATCGAAAGATTGGTTGCAAATTTATGAAATAATTATTAATGAATTTACAAAAAGAAATATTTCTTCATATTCTAATATAAAAAAAATAATAGATAAAAATATTAAATTTATCCCAGAAAAAGATTATTTACATTATCATAATATTAACAATTATTTATTATGTTCTTATAGTCTAGATTTTGATAGTCAAGAAAAATATATTTCTATTGAAAAAGGTATTTCTATGACTGTCGAAAGTGTTATAAAAAACATAGAAATGGAACCCTATTGGTTATGATTATTTTATTTTGTGGACCTGACACGTCAGGCAAAGATTCTTTAATGCATGAACTTGCAAAATTATATGATTATCAGTATTATATGAGTCCTCGGTCGCCAATTTGTAATATTGTTTACGATATTATCAATAAAAGAAATAATATCGAACGGTATTATAGAAACATGGATTTAATTGGTGAATTTATTAAACTTGGAGCATTTTTTGTTTATGTAAAAGTCGAACCAGATGTTTTAGTTAAAAGAGCTATATCGAGAAACGAACAACACATAAACAAACTCGAAGACTTTAAAAAACATATAGAAGTTTATGAAGATATTATAGGCGAATGTAAAGAGCATTTTGATCATAAAAAAATCGTAACAATAGAAAATTGTAAAGACATTGTAGATGTTGCTAACGAGTTAAAAACAAAAATAGATTGTATAATATGATTGACATTACAAAATTCACTCCCTTCACAAATTCTAGTTTAAAAGTGCGCACACCTTTCTTGAATACATCAAACTTTGTACATTCAGCAATTCATCCTTGTCATTTTTATTTAACAGCAGATCAAGTTAAAAACTTCGAAGACCTCCTACATAAAAAAGGTAATTGTTCTACAAATGATGCAGGCTCAAGAATTGCTTTTGGAAATGTTTATGGTTCACATGCACTTACTTTTTATCTATATAATTATTCTGCTTTAAGAGTTATAGATCAATTTATTCCAGATAAAGACGATAAAATAGTTCTTGAACTTGGTTGTAATAACGGTCACGTTTCAAGACTTTTTCAAAGAAATGGTTTTAAATTTAAAGAATATTGGGGAATGGATTTTGATTTTTCTTTTATTCTTGATGGAGTCAAATTATTCACAAAAGAAGATAATCTATTTCAAAGCAATTTTTGTTCTGGAAATTTTAACAAGACTTTAAATTTTAAAGATGACTCTTTTGATTTAGTTTATTTTCAGGAAGCATTTGATCACTGCACAGATAAGTTTTTTTATGCTGAACAGTGTATATCAGAAATAAAAAGAGTTTTAAAGCACAACGGATTTCTTTATATCACTCTTTGTTTTGAACATTCTGAAAGAGATTTATATCATTGGGACCATAATTATGTATGGGATAAATTCAGGTTTGAAACTATGATAAAGGATTATTTTGAAATAATAAATTTTGTCCCTTTACTTACTTTCGATAAACTTTTAAAAGAAACTCATGGAGATCTTAAAAAAGTTTATCAAAATTGGCCTCCTAAATTTGCAAAAATGATTTGTGCACAATTTGTTGACAGTTCTAGTACAGCTGTAGGGGCTTATTTTCTCATGAATAAATAATATTAATTATAAAATTTAAATATGATAGAAAAGGTCGTAGATATGCTAAAAATGACAATAAATGATTGGAAAAGAAGAATAGATAAGCAATTTGAATCACAACTTTATACAAAGGTTTTGATTAATAATGTCATAGAGACTATTGAAATAACAAATTTCGAATTTTGTTTGATTCCAGAAGAAATAATAGAATTAGTACCAGCACCTGTTGAAGAAGAGATTATAGAGCGTGATTTTATAATAAAAAATTCTATATTTATGTACGAATATTATTTGTCTAAAGATATTAATTCAAGACAAGCAGCTTTTGTAAATAATTATGATGATAAGGATAATCATTGTATTTCATATTTCCATCATTATATAAGGGATAATAAACATTGCATGAATGTTTATGTTAGAAGTATGGATTATGACAGAAATTTTTCTTTTGATTGTCAAACTTTTAATCTTGCATATAAAGAAGTTTATAATAAATTAAAGAAACAATATGAAGATCGTATTATGGAAGGATATATAAGAGTTTTTGCGTTTTCGTTACATAAATACATTTAAGAATAAAGTGTCATAGAACTAAACAAATAAGTAAATTTAAAAGAATCTTTGGAGAAAAATAATAAAATGTCTTATTATATTCCTATACATATACATACTGATTTTTCTATTGGTGATGCACTTCTTGGTGTTGATGAATATGTAAAATGGGCAAAAGATAATAATTATCCTTCTATTGCTATTACAGATCATGGAAATTTATGTGCTTCACTTTATTTTAATCAAGTAGCAAATAAAGCTGGAATAAAATCAATAATTGGAATTGAAGCATATTGCGCTTTCAAAAAAGAATTTGAAAGTCAAGATAAAGAAGAGAAAAAAGAAAGAGATCATTTTGTCATTTTAGCAAAAAATTATCAGGGTTATCTTGATCTTTGCTGGTTGCTTGGACAAGCAATGAGAAACACGTTTTATTATAAGCCAATAATACTTTACGAAGAACTTGTAAAATATAACAAAAATTTGATAGTTTCTTCAGCTTGTATGGGTGGTAGAATACCCAAACTTGTTTTAGAAAATAAAGAAGAAGAAGCAATAGAGTTTATTGACTATTTAAAAAATTCATTTGGGGACGATTTTTATCTTGAAGTCATGGAAGTTCAAATGCCAGATCAAACTGCTTTCAACCAATGGGTTATAAACAACTATAAACGTCTTGGTATAAAAGTAATTTGGACTACAGATACACATTATTTTAAACCAGAACATGCTGAAGCACATGATGTTATGAAACTTATAAATTCAAAAGGGTCGTTTAATGATCCTGAATATAAAAAAAGAGTTTATAGTTCTAGAAATTTATGGTTAAAAAAAAGAGAAGACATTGTTGAAGAAGCAACAAGTTTAGGATATGATATAAATATAGTAAACGAGTTTTTAGATAATACTTTAGAGATTGATTCTAAAATCGAAAAAGTAAAACTGACAAGAGCTCCTGAAGTAATTATGCCTCGATTTGGTGATAATGCTTATGAAATATTAGAAAAAAGAACGTTTGAAGCTTTAAAAGAAAAAGGGTGGGATACAATACCAGAGTATGTAGAAAGAGTAAAAACAGAACTTGAAGTAATAAAGTTCAAAAAAATGGAAGATTATTTTTTGATTGTTGCTGATATAGTTAATTTTTCTGAAACAAATGGTGTCCTTGTAGGCTGCGGGAGGGGATCAGCTGCTGGTTCGCTTGTTGTTCATTTACTTGGAATTACAAAAATAAATCCTATAAAATATGGACTTTATTTTGAAAGATTCCTCAACGTAAAACGCCTTGATCCTCCTGATATTGATCTTGATTTTGATTCAAAAGTAAAATATAAAATAGAAGAATACTTAAAAGGCAAATATGGTTTGAATTCAGTTTCACATGTTATTTCATTTGGTACATTTGGAATAAAAAACGCTATAAGAGACACATTTAGAGTCTATTTTGATTCTGACGAAAAAGTAAACATAGATAGACTTTCGAAATGCCTTGAAAACGATGAAGATAATTTTGATAGTGCATTAGGTAAAATGGTCGCTTTAGAAGGTGATTGGGCAGCTAAATTTATAGAATCTCACAAAAAACAATATGATATTGCAAGAATTTTAGTTGGCAAAAATAGACATTATTCTATGCATGCAAGTGGTATTATTATTGCACCCGATCATTTAGAAAAATATATTCCTATAATGAGAGTAAAAGATCAAATTGCTACAGGCTATCCTGAGGGTGGTGATGTTCGTTTAATGACTGACGCTGGTTTAATGAAATTCGATATTCTTGGATTAAATGCTTGTACTATTATTAATGATACTTTGAAAAACCTTAATGGTAAAATAACTATGGATCAAGTCATTGAAAACGATAATGACACAAAGGCGCTTGAACAATTTACTATAGGAAACACTTTTAGCATTTTTCAGTTTGAAGGTAAAAATATTACAAAATTTGTAAAAAGAGCAAAACCAACAAAGTTTTCAGATCTAGTTGCTATAAACGCTCTTTATAGACCTGCTGTAATACAAGCTGGTGGTCTAGAAATGTATTTGAAAAATAAAAAAGATTATGATTATGAGAAAGCAAAAAACGATCCGTATGAAAGTGTTCTTTCTGATTCTTATGGAATGGTGTTATATCAAGAGTCTTCAATGCGAGTTTTTCAAGAGCTTGGTGGTTTTACTTTAGCTGAAGCTGATGAATCAAGACATGTGTTCAAACTTTTGTTCAAGGGAAGGACTGACTATACAGAATTTAATCACATGATGGACAAATTTAGAGAGGGTTGTCATAAGAACACTAAATATGATGATAAAAGAATTGAAGAGATAATGGATACGATGAAGAATTTCTCGAAATACTCGTTTAATAGATCGCATTCTTGTGCTTATGCAATGGTTGCTTATATAATGATGTATCTTAGGACATATCATCCTTTAGAATATTTTTCTTCATTGTTATCTAATACTGAAAACACAGAATCAATGCAAGATGGTAAAAAGATTAATCTTTTTCAACATTATGTAACAGAGATACAGAGGCATTTTAATGTTAAAATTTGTAAACCAGATATTAATGAGTCTGGTTCTGATTGTTTTAGAATAAAAGAAGATGGGTCTTTAGTCTATGCTTTAGGTCATATAAAAGATGTGGGTTCTAAAGCTGCAGTAAATATAGAACAGAATCAACCATATATTTCTTTTAAAGATTTTTTGGGTAAAGTGACGAGAAGAGTAGTAAATAAGAGAGTTATTAAAGCGCTTGTTTATTCTGAAGCAATAAAATTTGAAGACACAGCTGAGTTATTTAAGAAAGAAATTGGTGAAGAGATTGATACAACAAATTTTCTCCAAAGACAATTTGAGTATACAAGTTTAGTTTTGTCAAAAGATTTAAGAGAAGCGACAGATAAAGAATATTCTTTAAAAGGTGTAGAAAAAGCTGCTTTACAAGGTAAAACACTGAGTAAGAGAAATGCAATACCAATAATTGTATTTATTAGTAAATTTAGAAGACTTGCTGGAAATAGTAAAAAGACAAAACAACCTTATATAATGAATTTTGCTGCAATTTATGATGGTACTACAAAGATCGATGATTGTATTTTAAACGACGTTGAAGGTTTGGAAATAGCTGAGGGCGATCTAGTTTCTGGTAAGCTTCATTTTGAAGAAGCAAAAAACAAAAAATACTCTGATCATGTTTTTTATTTGTCTGATATTAAAAAAATAAAAAATACAGAAAAATATGATGCGTTATCTAAGTTTAATATTGAAATAAAACAACAAAATTCTGGAAAGTTAGAACTAGAACATAAATTAATTTCAAGAAAAAAAAGAAACGATATTATTCAAACACCCTCTCCTAAATTAATTTCAAGAAAAAAACAAGTGTCAAATAGTACTAAACTAATATTAATTTCTAGAAAGAAGATTGACAAATAATTTAGGCAGAAAACTTAAATAATAGCGTTATAGTTTAGTTGTGTTTATGCATGTGTAGATTTAAAAAGGGTCATATATGGAAGATAGGTTAAGTTGGGATGATTATTTTTTAGAAGTTGTTAAAGTTACAGCTTTGAGAGCTACTTGTGATCGGGGAAGATCAGGTTGCGTTATTACCAAGAACAATAGAATTTTGGTTACAGGTTATGTTGGTTCAATATATGGCTTTAAGTCATGTAATGAATTGGGCCACTTGATAGAAAAATCAGTTCATTCTGACGGTTCAATATCAGAACATTGTGTTAGGTGTATTCATGCAGAACAAAATGCTATTTGCCAAGCTGCAATAACGAATATTTCAATAGAGGGCGGGACTCTTTATTGTACAATGACACCTTGCAGAACTTGCGCAATGTTGATTGCACAATGTAAAATTGTAAGAGTTGTTTGTTCGAAAAAATATCATCAAGGACAAATATCAGAAGAGATTTTTAAACAAGCAGGAATAAAATTAGATTATAAAAGTTCTGAAATCTTGAAGTATAAATGAAAATAATAGGAATATCTGGCATACCTGGTTCTGGTAAAACTACTCTTGCTCGTGCTTTAGCAAGTGCTTGTTGTAATAAATTTAAAAATATCGAATTAATTAGCGAATATGCTCGCCAATATATAATACAGAATAAATCAATAGATTCTATTTGGGAACAACTTACTATAACTGATAAACAAATCGAATGGGAAAATAGTGTTTCAGAGAGTACTGAAGTTCTTATAACTGATAGTCCTATTTATCTTGGATTTTTGTATGCTATTGATTTAGTAAAATTTAATAATGTAAAAGATATTATTGCTTATAATAGACTTTTCGAAAAATTAATAAAATTAAACAATCGGTATGACTTAATTTTTCATTTAGAATCAGTTATAAGTCTAGTAAATGATGGTGTAAGATGTGATCAACATTTAAACGATAAATGGAGAACTGAATCAAGTTTTATATTAATGAGTTTGTTTAAAATATTTAATCAAAAAAATATTATCGTATTAAAGTCTGATAATTTAGAAGAAAGAACACGTTTTTGTTTAGAGTTTATGAAAGATAATTTATGATTACGCTCGCAGCAATTGAAAAGAATGGTGTTGTATATGTTGCGCTTCCTGGTCAAAGACACAATCATATCATCTGCGATACAAGTCGTCCGTTTGGGTTTATGAAGGGAGGTATTCAAGGTTTTGTTGATGAAAAGGGAAAATTTTATAATCGACACGATGCAGCTTGTCATGCTTTTGAGTGTGGTCAGTTGTCTAATGACAAAGAATGTCCAGATATTATTATCAGCGAGGATTTGTGGTAACTGTTCTAACATTATCGAGATACTGTAAACTTTTTGTTGTCGTGTCCTTCACGGGCGCATAGATTGAAACTATATAAATATTCATGCAAACATTGTACGAAGAGTTTTTTAAAACATGTAAAAAATTCGATAAGCTTGTTCAAGAACAGCGATGGAAAATTGTTAAAAATAGGAACGAGTTTAAAAATACAATTGAGAACGAATATGAGTTTTGGGTAAGAGTCCTTAAAATGTTGCCTCCTGAAAGAAGATTATTAAAAGAATTTAGTTGGATGCAACAGTGTTATAATCAAATAATGTGCAATTTAGTTGACGAATCAGTTAACTGGAAAATCAGGTGGTTAAGTGACAACGAATAATGTTTTTTTAAATGAATTAAATTTTATTTCTAAGAGATTAGACGCAATTAAAATAGAAAAAGATAAAATAGAAAAAGATAGTCAAAAACAAGATGCTTATAGTTTTATTATTCGACTTTTTGAATCAAATGTAATATCAATAAGAAATAAATTAAAAGAAGTCAAATTAAAACAAAATAAAAAATTTGTTCTTATTAGTGGCAATACCATCAATAAAGTTTGATATAATTTTTTTATGGGATAGGAGAAGTCGTGTCTTCACAGACACATGGATTGAAACAATTGAACTACTTTTGTTCTTTTCTCCTGTCTTACATTTTTCTAGAATTTTTATATTTTTTTATTTATCTACTTTAATCACACCTATAAATTTTAAAAATCTTTTGTTTTTTATAATATAAAAATAATTAAGGTATATTAACATGCAATTATTTATCATTGAGTCTCCAGGAAAAATTAAGACAATTAGTAGTTTCTTACCAAGAGATTTTGTTATTAAAGCTTCTGTGGGTCATTGTTTTTCGATTAAATCAGACACTGACATTGATTTCAAAAATAATTATAAACCAACATATAGGATAATTGATGGTAAAACAAAAGTAATCCAAGAATTAAAAAGTCTTGCAGAAAAAGCTGAAAATGTTTATTTTGCTACTGATAATGATAGAGAAGGAATGGCTATTGCGAAACTTTTACTTGATAATATATTATCCAAAAAAGAACGTTTAGGAAAAGCAAAACGTGTAATATATAATGAAATAACAAAATCTGCTATTCTTAAGGCAATAGATAACCCTACAGAATTTGATGATAATCTATTTCATGCACAACAAGCTAGATCAGTTCTTGATTTATTAGTTGGTTTTAAGATATCTCCTGTTTTATGGAATAAAGTACGATCAAGAACTTCAGCTGGAAGAGTTCAATCAATTGGACTTAAATTAATAGTAGAACGTCAACGTGAAATCGATAAGTTCGTACCTAAAGAATATTGGTCTATACAGGGAGATTTTATTACTAATGATAAAGAGTCTATGAGGGCCCTTTATCATAGCGAAAATGAAATCCTTAATGGAACTATAGCTACTCAAATTAAAGATGATATCAAGGCTTTAACTGATTGGTATGTTCATTCTATAGTAAAAACAAAAAAATTAAAATCACCATATCCCATATTCAACACTTCTTCATTACAACAGTTTTGTTCTAATGTATTCGGGTGGGATGGAAAATATACAATGTCTTTAGCTCAAAAGTTGTATGAGGGTGGACATATTACTTATCATAGGACTGATTCTTTAAATATAAGTGACGAAGCTATTGTAGATACAAGAAGACTTATTGCGAGTAATTTTGGGAAAAAATACTGTCCTTTAAAACCAAGACTATTTAAGACAAAAAACAAAGTAGCTCAAGAAGCGCATGAGGGAATTAGACCAACTCATTTAGATTCGACATTAAAAGAAATTGAATCTAGAGTTTCAGACAAAGAGTTCAAATTATATGAAGCTATTTACATAAGATTTTTTGCTTGTCAAATGAGCGATGCAGAAACAAATGCATCAAAAATTTTGATAAAGTCAAAAACTTCTTATCATGAATTTACTGCGAATGGTCAAATAATTTCATTTGACGGATATCTGAAAATTTGGAATAAATACAGTAACACAAAAAACGAAGAATTACCTTTTGTTAATGAAAACGATAAATTGGTTTTAGAAGAAGTAAAGACAGAGCAACATTTTACAAAACCACCTGCTTCATATAATACAGCTTCTTTAGTTAAAGTCTTAGAAGAAGAAGGTATAGGTAGACCATCAACTTATGCAGGCATTATAGACAATCTGATAAAGCGTACTTATGTAGAAAAAGATGGAAAGTCGTTTAAGCCAACTGAACTTGGCTTTTTAGTTAATGATTTTTTAGTTGTTAATTTTCCCGAACTAATGGACATTAAATATACAGCAAGAATAGAAGGAAAACTTGACGATATAGCGAATGGAAATTGTATATGGTATGATTCTGTTGACGAGTTTTATAAAGAGATTAAGAAGAGAATTATAGCTGCACAAGGTGCTGAAACATTAAAAAAATCTGAAGTGACAGATATTATTTGTCCCGTGTGTAATAACTATAAATTAGTAAAACGTTCAGGTAAGTATGGTGATTTTTATGGATGTTCTGGGTTTATTGAAAAAGGAAAAAAACATTGTAAAGCTATGTTTAAAATAGGACCTAAAGGTGAACCGATAATTAAAGTAGTAAAATTTCTTGAAGGTGTGGTTTGCGATAAATGTGGAAGTAAAATTGCTATTAGGAAGTCTGATAAGATTGATAAAGAGTTTTATGCTTGTTCTGGTTTTCCTAAATGTAAAAGATTGTTTTCTTTTGAAGGAATACCCTTAAATTAATTATAGAGTCGTGCTCTTCACGGGCGCGTGGATTGAAACATATTATATGTATTATAAAAATGAGAAGTATGCAATCCGGAAGAACCGGCTAGCGCATATACATAAACAGAAAGGTAAAAATTTAAGCGCTTAACTATTTATTTAACTAATAGGAGAGACTAAAAATGTCAGAAGAAAATAGAAAAAAAAAGTTTTGGAGTTTTCATAAAGTATGTTTTCTTATAATTTTTCTTATTTTAATTCTTTTTATTTTATATGTATTAATTCTTTTTACTAAAAATGTTAATGGAGAATTAATTACAATAAGAAAAACTCAAATAGAACAATTTAACAAACACGCTGAAACTAATCAATTTCTTCTTTCGACAATAGATTGGTCTTCAAGGAGAATTAATAAAATATTGTTTATGAGGGATCAAATAGAAACTGAGTGGGTAAGAGCAAAATATAAGGGTTCTTTAGATGAAGCATATAAAATTGCTGAAACAATAATGAAAGAAACAGAAAATTATTCTTATATAGAACCATTTTTTGTACTTGCAACACAATTTGTAGAATCAAGTTTTATAAAAAAATCAAAGAGTAAAGCAGGCGCATTAGGTATTAATCAGATTATGCCTTCTACTGGAAGATTACTCGCTCAATGTTTAGACTTAGAATATACTGATTCTTTATTATATAGTATACCTATAAGTACAAAAATGTCAATAAAGCTTTTCGATATTTTATATGCACAATATGGACAATGGGATGTTGTTCTTGCTGATTACAATGGGGGCCCTTGGCAAGCTTATTATTATAAAAATAAAAACGAATCTTTGGCAAAAGAAACATTTGATTATATACCAGCAGTTTTAAATAAGAAAATGTTATATGATTCTTTATTTCTAAAATATAGAGTTGATGTTAATAAATAACAAATAATTTGTTGTGCTTTCATGGCCACATGGATTGAAACGCTATAAATTTTGTTAAGCTTTTTTAACAGTTCTTTACGATTTCTTCTATTCTTGTTTCTGTTGTTTTATTTTTTGGAGATTTTATGAAATTTATTTATGCTACTGATCTACACGGAAATGAAAAAAAATATAATGATATTTTACATTATGCTATTAAAAATAAAATCAATATAATACATCTTGGTGCAGATTTATTGCCTAAGAGTTTTAACATAATAGAACATCAAAGATTATTTATTGATAATTTTTTAAGAGATTATTATGAAAAGGCAAAAAAAAATAAAATAACTTTATTAAGTTTTTTTGGTAATGATGATATTTATATCCATAAAAAACATTTTAGAAAATATGGTGATCTTCTTGACGAGAAACCTGTAGAAATAGAAGGTTTTGTTTTTAGAAGTTATCCTTATGTCTGTGATCACCCTTTTGGGTTAAAAACAGCGTCAAAATTAGATTATAAAGGATGGGTGCAGCCTTTTTGTTCTAATTGCGTAGATGTGACGGAGAAAGGTATCGAGCACATTGAAAATATTAACAAATGGTTACTTAATAGGTCGACAATAGAAGATGATCTCAAAGGCGAAAAATATGTTTCTAATTTAATAATGTCTTTTCATTGTCCTCCTTCGAATTTAAACTTAGATGTATGTCAAAATGGTTTAAGAGTTGGTTCTAAATCTATTTATAACTGGATAAAACAAGAACAACCAAAATTAGTGTTATGTGGACATATTCACGAAAGTTATAGAATGTCTAATGTTTGGAAAACTTCATTAAATGATACAATAATTATTCAACCTGGACAAGATTTATTATATAGAGCTACATTTGTTGTTATAGAAATAAATAAAAATATTAATGCAAAATTAATTAATCATGCTTGATTCAAAAAAAATCATAAAGTTTTTAGCTGAAAAACATTCCAATGATATTTTTGTTGTAGAATGCAAAAACGGGTCTACTTGGTTTGAAAATCATAGACGTCTTGATGCATGGTCTATGAAAAAATCTTGGAAAAACCAATGTTACACGGGATATGAGATTAAAATTTCAAAGAGTGATTTTAAATCAGACTCTAAATTTGTAGATTATCTTTCTATGTGCAATGAACTTTATTTTGTCTGCCCATGGGAAATGATAAGTGTTTCTGAAATACCATTAGAAGTAGGTCTTATTTATGTTTCAAAAAACGAAACAAAACTTATAATAAGAAAAAAAGCTGTTAAAAGACAAATTGAAGAACCTATAAATGTTCTTAAATATATTTTGATGTACAGAACAAAAATAGAAAGAGAATGTAGTATAGAATCAAATAAAGACTATTGGAAAAACTGGCAAAAAGAAAAATCAGAAAATATTGAAATAGGTCGTATTTCAAGTAAAAGATTAAAACAATTATTTGAAGAAAAAATAGAAAAAATTAGTAAAGAAAACGATGAGTTAAAATTTAAAAATGAAGTATTAATAGAACAACATAAAAGATATGATGATGTAAAAGAAATGCTATTAAATGCTGGTTTATCTGAATTTGATATAAGACCAATAAGAGTAAAATACGCTGTAGAAAAACTAATAAACAAACTAGATCAAAAAGTACCTGAACAATTCAAGAATGCTATTATTTCAATAAATAATTATACTAAAGAACTTATTGACATATTCAATAAAGAATAAACAAAATAATTTTTTAATATTGTTTTAATTCAGATATAATAAAAACGTCTTTATAGTTTAAATAGCAGAGATGTTTTTATGTCTGAACAATTTATGCTTTTTATTGAAGCTCAGAAACACGCAATTGAAAAAGCGATTTTTTTAGATAGTCAAAAAGAAAATCGCGATCTTAGATACGACAAAAATGGTAATTTATCTAGTGCGTATTTTATTGAATGGATTAATAATCATGCAAGTGAGTTTAGAGATGCATGGGAATTGTCAACCTGCAGAAAGTGTAAAAAAGTGTCAACATGCTACGATTGTTTAAGAACTTCTTGTGATTCTTTTGTTCCATTTTAAAAAAATTGTTGGTTGTTTTATATAAAATATGAGATATAAATCTTTAGGAGATATATATGAAAATATTTAGTGAAGCGAAAGAAATATTGTTTCTGTTACAGAAAGCTTCAAACTCGTATTATAATGAAGCTATTTCGATTATTACTGATTTTGAATATGATCATAAAAGGGACAGACTTATTTATCTTTACGAAAAAGAACTTATTCCAAACAAATCATTTGATATTGACTTGGTAAAATCTATAGAAGAGTATCTTAACCAAGTAGGCGCTCCAATAACAGCTTCTGAATGGAAAAAGGCTGATCATAAAAATTTAATGACTTCTCTAAACAAGGTTAATACAGAAGAAGAGTTTATTAATTGGGAAAAAGAAATTAATGATCAATATTATGTAATTTTCGATAAAATGGATGGTGGTTCTATTGATCTTGTTTATAAAGATTCAAAACTCATACAAGCTATTACACGTGGAAATGGTGTAACAGGTAGTGATATGCTTCAAAATGTTTTGAAGATGAAAAACGTAAAATCAGTAATTCAAGATTTTACTGGTAATTTGTATGGTGAAGTTTTTATATTAAGAGAAGATTTTGAAAAACTTAATCAATTAAGTGATCATGAATATAAAAACCCAAGAAATACAGCTACAGGATTACAAAAATCTTTAGATGGAGAAAACGTAGAATTATTGTCTATATATTTTTATGATATTCATAACGATAATATTGAATATGAAACTGAAGAAGAAAAATTAAAAACAATTGAAAACATGGGTCTTAAAACATGTTTTTGGAAAAAAGTAATTGTAAAAGAAGCAATTGAAGATTTTTATAAATATCAAAATGAAGTAAGGGTAAATCTTCCCTATGATGTAGATGGTCTTGTGATTCGTGCTAATTCTGTTAAAAAACAAAAAGATCACGGTATGCTTGGTGGCAATCCCAAAGCAAAAATTGCTTGGAAATTCAAACCAATGGAGAAAGAAACAGAACTTACTAATGTTATTTGGCATGTAGGAAATAGCAGAAGAATAACTCCAATAGCAATACTAAAGCCTACACCAATGGGTGGAGTTACTGTAAGAAGGAGTACTTTACACAATGTTGATAGATTCAAATTGTTAGAACTTAAAAAAGATTGCAAAATTCTTTTAATTAGAGCAAATGATGTTATACCACAAATTTTAAAAAATCTTGGTGAAGGTACTGAACAATTTAAAACACCTGATAATTGTCCGGAATGTGGCTGCAAAACTGAGATTCAAGGGAAATTTCTTATTTGTAAAAATGATGAATGTTCAGGCCTTGGTACAGGTAATCTTGAGCGTTGGGTTAATGTTCTTGATATTGACAGCCTTGGACCTAAAATTATTCAAATGCTTTATGATAGAAATTTGGTAAGAGAACCTGCTGATTTTTATAAATTGACCATTGATCAGATTTCAGTTCTTGATCGTATGGGAATTCGATCAGCAACAAAAATAATAAAAAATTTAAAGTCTAAAATGCAATTGACATTACCCGAATTTATTGCGGGCCTTAATATGTCTAATTTTTCTAAAGAAACAGCTGAAGCTCTTATAAATTCTGGTTATAACGATATTATAAAAATAATTAATGCACAAGAAGATGATTTAATCAAAGTAAAAGGTATTGCTGAAAAAACAGCATTGCAAATTAAAAAAGGACTTGCATCAAAGTTTACTATTATGAAAAATCTTTTTGATATTGGCATTACTATTAAAGAACCAGAAAAAATACAATTTGACTCAAACAAATTACAAGGCATTTCGTTTTGTTTTACAGGTGCAATAAATGCAGTAAAACCAAACGGGAAAAGATACACTAGAGACGATATGCATAATTTAGTGATAAAAAATTCGGGTATTGTTGAAGAATCTGTTAAAAAGGGTCTAACATATCTTGTTGTTGTTGATCCTTCAACAAATAGTAGCAAAGCACAAAAAGCAAGAGAGCTTGGAACTAGAATTTTAAGCGAAAACGATTTTTTTCAAATGATTGGTTAATTATGAAAACGAGAAAAGTCTTAATTACTTCAGGTGGTACTCAAGAATATATTGATGATGTAAGAATAATGACAAACATAAGTACAGGAAAACTTGGTGCAAAAATTGCAGAAAAAGCATGTCCATTTTTCGAAGTTTATTATGTGCATGGTCATAATGCTATAATACCCAATGCTAATGTTCTCATACCTACAAATAAAATAAGTTTGTTTCCTGTAGTTAGTGCGCAAGATGCATTTACTACTATTAAAAAACTTATGTCAGAAAATATTTTTCTTGCTGTTGTTCATTCTATGGCTGTATCTGACTTCTCTTTCAAGAGAGATCAAACTGTAAAATGCAAATCAAATAATATTAAAGGATTCATAGAATATATACAACGAACTATTGTAGACAATCCCAAAATAATCAAATATATTAAAGAGTGGAACCCGAAAACATTGCTTGTAGGTTTTAAGTTTGAAGTCGGGTTAAGTCCTGAAAATTTAGTTAATTTAGCACATTTATCGATTAAAAATAATAAATGTGATCTTGTTGTTGTAAACGATAAAAAAACAATCAAACAGTCTAATCAACATGTTGCTCAATTTGTTTTTTCTGACGAAATGAAAAACAGTCTTATTCAAGATAATACTATATTTGGTAAAGACGAAATTGCAGACGCAATAATAACTTTTTTACTTTCTAAGGTTTTTCAATAAAAACTTTCTTTATGAATTGACTATAGAATAATGAGAAAATTTCTTAAATTTGGTATTATATTTGAAATAATTGTTATTTGTATAGCAGTGTTTAACATAATTTGTCATGGTGTGCAATGGTATCATAAATTTTCAGTTATGCCTTCAATATTAATGTTATTTTTTTTAGTTTATCTTGTTCTTCATTATAAAGAAGGTAATTAAATGAATTATATTAGACTTATTTATATTAGTCTTATTTTAAATTTTGTTGTTATTGCTATTATAGTGTTTATTTGTTCACATGCTTCAAAAATATTAAAGTTTTTGATTATTGACTATGAAAAAATAGCTAAAAGAGTATATAAAGTTGAAAACTATATTGATCTTTTGGGTTTTAATGCAAGCAATCAAGCTGTTCAGAGTCTTTATAAAGAACTAAAAAACACTCCAGATGATAAATTTCCAAAATCTTATGAAGAAATGTGCGAGTTTTTACAAAAATTTTCGAATAAAAATTATATTTTAAATTATACATCTATTCAGAAAAAAATCGAAGAGTCTGATAATATTGATGAAAGAATTTTTTTAGAAAAAAAACTAGAAAAGTTAAAAGAAATTAAAAATTTGATGGATATTACGAGCAATGATTCTTCAGAAGCTTATTCTCAATCTCTTTTAAAAGAACTTGATAAATCTATTGAAGAGTTTATGTCTGATCAGGAGTAAAAATGGAAATTAAATATGTTGAAGATCATACTATTTTTGAGTGTATTGTAGGTAGTCAAGCATACGGTACCCATAACGAACTATCTGATTTTGATTATGCAGGAGTAATGATTCCAGGAAAAGAATATTTTTTAGGTTTAAAAAATTTTGAACAATTTCAAGGGTTTGAAAACGTAGATAAAACAATTTATGATATCAGAAAAGCACTTACTCTAATTGCAGATAACAATCCTAACATGCTTGATTTACTTTTTTCACCAGAACGTTGTGTAATTAAGTCGACAGAATATTGGAATAAGATTGTAGAGAATCGCGATATGTTTTTGTCAAAGAGAATACGTTATACTTTTTCAGGTTATGCATCTGCACAACTTCAAAGAATAAAAACACATAGAAAATTTCTTTTAAATCCTCTTAAAAACGAACCACAACGTTCTGATTTTGGACTTGATGATATTTCTATTTTTCCGACATCGCAAATTAAATCTGTTTGTCAAGCAGCACTTGAATTAATTGAAGAAACAGAAAAACCCTGTTTTATTGCAGAACTAGATAAGATTCATGGCGATTATGTAATACCAATATTGTCTAAATTCTTAGCTTCTAAAGAAAGAATTTTAGCAATGGAGTGGTTACAACAAGGACTAAAATCTCAAAGTCATGCATTTATTTCTGCAGGTACTCAATATATTAAAGACGAGTATATTGATCAAGCTAGAAGAGAATTACAGTTTTATAATGCTTCATCTGAATGGAAACAATATAAAAACTGGCAAAAAACAAGGAATAAAAAAAGAGCTGATCTTGAAGCAAAATTCGGATTTGACACAAAACATTTGATGCATCTCGTAAGACTTTTACGAATGGGAAAAGAATGTTTGTTAAAAGGTGAACTATTTGTAGATAGAACAAATATTGATGCTGAAGAGCTTAAAGAAATCCGTAATGGTTCTTGGACTTTCGATCAAGCTGAACAATACACAAAAGACCAAGACAAAGAATTATCTGAATTATATTTAACTACAACTTTACCAAAATCACCCAATCGTGAAGCTATAAGTAAATTATGTGTAGAAATTGTCGATAATTTTTTAAGATAATATATAGAAAAAGAAAAAATGTTTTTAACTCTTTGTTTTTATGAATTTCCTGCTGCAAAAGCGCATATTGATTTTTGGGAAAAATCTATGGGTGATAGAATTATAGAAAAACAAGAATTTGATTCTATGTGCAAAGCTTTCTATATTAAAAAAGGAAATCAATTAGAACTTGTTTATTGTGTACCATTACATAGATTGATTATAAAAGATTTTGAAAAAGATTTGGAAGAAATTCCTATTTCAACGATATTCTTAAAAACTTTAGTTTTTGGAAAAATAAATAAAACAGATTTGTTACTGATTGATAGGTATACGAATGACGTTTCTAATGTGTTTGCGCAGAAGGAAATCTAAAAAATGAATGAAATAGAAAAAAAATACTTTGACAAACTTTTGTCATTAACAAATCCTGAAAAAGAGATAGAAGTTCTTTGTAAAGAACTTGGCATTAAACAAGAAAAATATCTTATATTTATAAATGCTGGAGGAATTTCTTATGTTATAAGAAAAATTGCTTCTGATATTATTTTTTCGCTATTAAAAATAGATAATAAAAGTAGAGTAAAGCTTGCATTATTTCATCTTGTCAGTGATTCAGATATTTTTTATATTAATAAAGAAATAGAACAACAACGAAAAGAATCATGGACTTATAGAGACTTTCAAAAAAGAAAAACAGAATTGTGCGATGAACTTATAAAAAAAGCTAATAATCTTTTAATAAATCAAGAAAAAAATGATTGAATTTAAAAATGCAGCTTCAACTGCTAGTTTAATTGTTTGTAAAGAAAACTGCGTTTATCTGATCAAACGAAAACATGATCCTTTTAAGGGACAATGGGCTTTACCTGGAGGATTTCTTAATTGCGATCAAGAATCTTTAGAAGAAGCAGCTGTTAGAGAACTTTTTGAAGAGACTAAGTTAAAAGCAAAGATAGAGTCGTTAAAACTTGTTATGGTTAACTCAAATCCCAAAAGAGACCCAAGAGGACATGTTATTGATCATGTTTTTATTGTAGTAGATTTTGATGGTGAACCTGAAGCTGCTGATGATGCAAGTGAAATTAAAAAATTTAATATTGATGCTTTACCAGAACTTGCTTTTGATCATAAAGAAGTATTATCGCGTTTAATTAAACCTTATAAGAATCTTTCTCTGTATTTTTAAAATAAATTAGGTCGCCCCCTTCAGGGGCGCGTGGATTGAAACACAGTATAATGATATTTAAGAACATGAACTCAAAAGCATTATATATTGTAAAAACTTTAGTCGATAACGGATACCAAGCAGTGTTTGCTGGCGGGTTTGTTCGTGATATGTTGATATGCGAAAAATCTAATGATATAGATATAGCAACTAGCGCTAAGCCTGAAGAAGTCGAAAGATTTTTTCAAAAAACTTTACCAATTGGAAAATCTTTTGGAGTAATTCTAGTCATAATTGACGATGAAAAATTTGAAGTTGCAACTTTTCGTTCAGATGGCGTTTATACTGATGGTCGTCATCCTGAATCTGTGATATTCTCTACCTTAGAAGAAGACGCGAGGCGGCGAGACATCACAATCAATGGTATGTTTTATGATCCTTTGGAAGATAAAATCATTGACGTCGTGGGTGGTCAGACTGATTTAAAGCAAAAGATAGTGAGACTTATTGGTAATTCTGTTGATCGTATTAAAGAAGATAAACTTCGTTTAATGCGCATTATTAGATTTGCTTCTCGATTTGGATTTGAAATCGAACCCAAAACATATCTTGCTGTAAAAGAACATGCATTTGAGTTAGTTACAGTGTCTGCTGAAAGAATTGCAGATGAGTTAACTAAAATATTAAGACTCAAGAACAAAAGAAGAGCAATTGAGTTATTGTTTGATACTGGGCTTATGAAATTTGTTTTACCAGAAGTTTTTGCAATGAAAGATGTTGAGCAACCTCCTGAATTTCACCCCGAAGGGAGCGTCCTTCAACACACACTATTGTCCCTTGAATTACTTAAAGAAAACGCTTCTGATGAATTATTATGGGGAACTTTCCTTCATGATGTTGGGAAACCACCAACTCAAACTTTTGAAGATCGTATTAGATTTTCAGGTCATGACTTAAAAGGTAAGTATATGGCTAAAGAGATACTCAAAAGACTAAAGTTTTCAAATGAATTTGTTGACCATGTTTGTTCTATGATAGAAAATCACATGAAATTCAGTTCAGTCGAAAAAATGAGAATTTCAAAACTTAAAAGATTTTTAAATTTGTCAAAATTTGACGAACATCTTGAGTTACATAGAGTCGATTGTTTGTCTTCACATGGTGGATTAGAATATTATAATTTTGTTTTAGAAAAATTAAAAGAATTTAGTTCTGAACACGAACAAACAAGAATTGATAAAATGAAGAGAATTGTTACTGGACATGATTTGATTACTCTTGGTTATAAACAAGGACCCGTTTTTAGAGATATTTTAATTGATGTTGAAGATCAACAATTAGAAGGTAAATTATTAAATAAAGAAGAAGCAGTAGATTACATAAAAAGCACATATAAACTTTAAGGAGATAATAATGGCAGAAGTAGTCAGAAATTTAAAAAAAATGGGAGCGAAAAATAGAGAGATAAATGCTTCAATAAAAGAAGTTATGAAAACAATTAAACAAAACAGAGAAGAAGCAGCAAAAAAGAAGCTCGAAAATCAGCAAAAAAGAAAAGTCGATAATCTCGAAAATCAAGATGCAAGTGAAACAAATCATATTTGAAACAGATATATGTTGTACACAATTTTGTGGTGACTATTTTATATAAGGTTTGATATGAACAATAAGTACGGTGTCGATGTCTCATACTTTAAAAAAGAGTTATCTGCTTTATCAATGTCATTGTCTGATCGGACGCCAGACGAATTATCGCGATATCTCGTCTGCCTTTCCGAAGTTGCCAAACCTCTTGAAGCTGAGGAGCACCATAAAACAGTACGCCCAAAATGTGCCGTGCAAGAGAAAAATTTGCGACTACAAACTCTTTACCGTTGCATAAAGCGTTTACTCTTAACAAAGCATTGTTCGTGTAACGGTAATACTGAAGATTTTCGACTTTGTCCGTACTGTGGTAAACGTACACACTATGGAGATCGCTACTGTTGTTCTTGCGGAAAGTCTTTATCAAGTAGAATGGGCAAATAACCTTATAGCGTAGATTGTTTGAAATTCACAAGGAATATATAATCATGTCACTTGTACATCGTACTGATGGTAAAAGAAGAGAAGTAAGCTCTATGTCAAGATCACTAACACAGGATGCATTGAGAAAATGAACAGAATCTGTTGATTGTAGTAGAACAGAGGCATTTTTACGTCAAAACGACCTGTTGCTTAAAAATGTTTCAATATTAAAAGAATTTCGTGGAATAAAACCTTTTTCAATTAATTTTAAAAATAAATTTTCTGTTATTGTTGGCGAAAATGGTTCTGGCAAATCTTCGTTTTTTACATTATTAACAGATTCATCCTTTCGTGATTTGATTAAACTTGACGTAATTGAAGATACACAGTTTTCTTTTTTTGATACTGAAAAACATAATCCAAGAATTAAAAATCATTTCGGAAAAAACATAATGTTTGAAGTTGCTTCTAGATTTCATTCACATGGTGAAGCAATATTGCCGATAATATTGTTTTCAAAAAAAATTGAAAATAAATTGATTTTAATTGATGAACCCGATGCGGGAATTTCGTTAAAAAATCAAAAAAAATTTTAACATTATTTAAAGCTACAAAATGTCAAATAATAATATCTACACACTCTTATTTTATAATTAAAAATGTCAAAGAAGTTTTTAATATGGATATAAAAGAATGGATTACGTCAAAAGAATATTTAAAAAGTATTGATGACAAAGTTTAATCTGAGAAGAGCGTTTTATGTCATTAGATGAATTTTACTTTTCAGTAGTATTTGTTGCTATTTTGGTTTTCTTTTGGTTATGTTGCTATTTTTCTGGAAAAGTTTCAGTAGAATTATGTCAGTTAAAAAAGTCCTTAAAAAAATGCGAAAAATTATGATGAATAATTAAATTGTTTTATCCATTAAGTTTTGAATATTGTTTAAGTAAAGATTTTATTTTTTTAGGATCGTTTTGTTTGTTTTTTATTTGTTCCCATTTATTACAAGCTTTGTTATGAATATCACCACCAATAGAATAAGCGCCATCATAAGTTAATTTACCCATAAATTTTTTACAGGTCTTTTTTTTGCTGCAATTAAAACATGTTTGTTTGATATCTGGTTTATTTTCCGACTTTCTTTTATCTTTTTCTTGAAGCTCTTCAGCTCTAGCGATACTGTGAATTATTCCAATGTATTTATCGTGATCAGCAGCTCTTTTCATAAATCTCCATTATTAAAGTTTTCTATGAACTCGTTTTCAGCTAGTTTCATAACATTATCTATATGATCAAGATAACAATTGCATATTTCAAAAGCTCTTTCGTCTGAAACAATTCCTGAAGCATTCAATGAAGCTATACCTTCAAGTAAAAAAGACATAGCATGCAATCGTTCTGTAATATCTTCTTTTAAAGTAATCATATTAGTCTCCAAAGAGAAAATTCTATATTATTTTAACAATACTAAAAATAATTATTATACACATTTTAAAAAATGTTATAAATAAATTCATAAATAGAAACAATGAAATCTTTATCACATCAGAAAACGAGGAAAATATGACAAAAGAAAAAGTAACAAACAATTTTTGTAAATCTGAACAACAAATTAAAGTAAATGATTGTCTTTATTTAATTACATACAAATCTGGAGATAACCCAATTATTTGTAAAAAAGAAAATTTTGATATAAATCTTTCTCCAGTATCAGAATCTTGTTCTATATTTGAAATAACAATAAATAAAGTTTTTGAAATAAAAAGAACTTTGAGTTTAGTAGAAAAAAAATAATAAATTATGTATAAAGTATTGATTTATGGCGATAAAATTCCTCAAACTGTAGATTGTAGTATTGCGTTTCATGGTTTTGAAGAACTTGCATGTGATATTACAGTTTTTAGAGACTGGTTGTGTTTTAATAAAGAAGAATTCGAAAAATTTGATGTTTGCGTTGGTGGCGTAAACTTATGTCATTGGGCATTTTTAAAACTTGGAATAAAAAACTATAATATTTCTTGTTATCCTGAACAACTAAAAGATTTTTTTCATAGAGAAATAAATCAAGTAGAAGTTAAAAAAGTAATAAAAGAATATCCTCGTAATAAATTTCTAAAACCAATAAGACCCAAACAGTTTCAAGCTTTTACTACAAAAAAAATGTTTAATTCAAAAAATATCTCTTTAATTAATTTAGAAGAACATGAAAAAATATATGTTTCTGAGTTAGTAGACTTTAAGTCTGAGTGGAGAGTTTATGTAAATTCAAAAGAAATCAGAAACATTTGTTTTTATAAAGGAGATTGTTGTTTATTACCTGATATAAAAACTATAAGAACAATGATAAAGGTTTGGAAAACTTGTCCATGTTGTTATGCTCTTGATGTAGGAATTGTTTATAATTATCTTAAAAAAAAATTTGAAACTATTTTAGTTGAAATAAACGACTTTTATTCTATAGGTAATTATGGGTTAGAATCTGTAGAATATGCAAAAATGTTATATTTAAGATGGAAAGAAATATGTTCACTACACGTGCAGTGATGAACGAGATAAAAAAATATTGATTATAAAACAACTCAAAGTTATTAACGAATCAGGTATTCATGCACGTCCATCTTGCATGATAATAAAATTAGTAGAGGGTTTTAAGTCTAAGATAACTCTTGATGGATCTGATGCAAGAAGCATTTTATCTATAATGACGTTGGCTGCTACTAAAGGTAGAAAACTTGAACTTATAGTAGATGGTGAAGATGAAGAAAAAGCTGCTGAAGCTATAGAACACTTATTTAAAGACGGATTCTTTGAAAAACAATCAAAAAGGAGGAGTTTTAATGAAAAAAAACAATCAAGAAATTAGAGGTCTGATAACTAAGATAATTAAATATCAGACAAATTTAAGTATCGAAAAAGAAGCTGGTTTAAAAATCGAAAAAAAAATATTGTCAGAAAAAGCAACAAAAGCAAAAGAAATTATAGAAAACAGTTGTTTTGATGATAAAGAGAGTTTTTCAAAATTAGTTTCTATTTTGCTTAACGAAAATATTGAAATTGATGAAAACCAAGAACAATATATGAAAGTTTATCAATATTCATTGATTGTTTGTTTGAAAGAAGGTAGTGATAGAAGAGATGCAGAATTTTTTCGAGATACAAAGTTTTTAAAGACTTTTTTAGATATTGATGAATTATATAACGAGCCTATATTAAATAAAGACTATTTTGACGATGAAATATTATGGGCGGGTTTGTCAAGCAATAATGTTTTAGAATATTGTTTTTCAGATCAAGATATCTGTAAAAATTATTTTCGATTTGCTAATGATAGTGAAATAGAAGAATTTGTTAGAAAAATACCAGAAAAAATTATCAAAGATTGTTTTTCAACGATAATACTCACAGCGAATTTTATTAAATAAAATTGGCAAAAAAATGTTTTTTGACGATATAATAAATACGTTAAGAAACAAAGTGACAAAGGATAAAAAAATGATTCACTATCTTTCTGGTGACGCTACTCAACCAATAAAAACACCTGCTTATATTATCCATATTTGTAATAATCTCGGGGGATGGGGTGCGGGGTTTGTTTTAGCAGTTACTAAACGTTTTGGTAAAGGACCTGAATCTTCTTATCGTTTATGGTTTCAAAGTAAAGAAGACTTTAGACTTGGTCAAATTCAAATCGTGAAAGTCTCAGAACAAATTTCTGTTGTTAATATGATTGCGCAGAGAGGGTTTCTTGACAAAGACAATCAAAAACCACTAGACTTGAGAGCTTTAAAAGATTGTCTAAAACAAGTTTATTTAGTGACAAAGAAGTCAAATATCACAATACACATGCCTCGGATTGGTTGTGGTTTAGCTGGAGGCAAATGGGAAGAGATTGAGCCCGTTATTCAGAAACACATGACAGTAGATACTTATGTATATGATTTATAAAAATGAATTTTATAGAACTAGGCCAATCTCCAGCTAAAATCGCTTGATAACGTTCTAGATCTTGCTCAGCATTCAATAATTTACAAGATAATTCTTCACACTGAGCTTCCAATTTTGAACATGTACGTTCTAATTCATATTTTTGTTGTGGAGAAATTCATAAAACATGACTTAAGGTTGTACAACATTCCCAATCGCAATGATGATCTTCTTCATCTAAATCGCTTAACTCTATTGGAACAACAACTTCATCCTCTTTTGCATAAGCAAGAATTAAAGAATACCCTTTAGGTGTACGTTCATCTATTGGTATTGGAAGTACAATATATCTTGACATAATTAATTATATATACAAGTGTTTTATTAAAAACCTCCCACAAGTAAGTTTCCGCCTGGGATATTTCTTACTTGTGGTATTGTTTTTATATATTTAAAAAACTTTTTGTTACTTTTTTTTGTGTGTCGAAATCCCAAGAGTCTTTAATAACAATAAATTTTTTACCTAATTTTTTCATTTTTCTAAAATTTCTGTTATTAAAGCTGTCTTAATTATTTTATCCTCCCAAAACATCATCAATTATACTAGAAACTCCATGCTCTCTAAAAAGTTCGACATCAGTACTCAAAGGAGTTATAAAACTTTCCTGAGTTTCCATTGCTATTGTTCTGTCTTTTGATGCTTGTTTACCAATATTCTTTCTTTCATTACTCAAAGCATAAATATCTTCTAAAATTTCTGAGACATCTGTCATATTAATGATTACTCTAGTGTTTCTTTTTCAATAACTACCCAAAGACTGTCACCTGGTTCATAAATAACTTTAATAACTTTTGGCAGTCTTTTTATCATAGAAATAGCTTTCTTTCTATTTCTCATATTTTCTGTTGCGTCATCGTCAGTATAAACTTCATAATTATCATCAGAACCTGTAATAAATCTGAGAATAGATTGATTAGGTTTTAATTTTAAAGGTCTATCTAAATTTGCTTCTCCAGGATCATTATATTCGTTCTCAAAAGTAAAATAAGTGTCATTTTGCTCAAGAATTTTCGTTATTTCATCTACCAATTTAGATTTACTATTCTTATTCTGAGACCCAAGAATTTTACATATTGGACAATTCACTGAATGCTTATGCATAGAAAACCCCCTTGTTTTTTTGTTTGACTTATTGCATGATCAACATCGATAGACACTTTTAAACTTTCTTTTTCTTAAACTTTTTCCAAAATCTCTTCAATTAAAGCTGTTTTAATCATTTGTCTCATGACTTTATTTCTCTTTGAGCATCCCAATACTTATCATTTTTTAAATTTCTGCTTGGAGTTACAGTTTTCAAAATATCTTGAAATCTTACTTTATGCTCTTTCGCCAGTTGTTTTGCAGCTCTAATTATCAAAGCATCATCAGACAAAGCAAGAAATCTCTTCCTTAAACTTTTTTAACAGAACTTAACTCTCTTATTGCTTTTTCTAAATCTTCTTTGTTAGAAGATATTTCCGTCTTCCCAATTATATAATTTTGAGAATTCGTTTATAAGATCTTTATTAATATCAAACGAATTAAAACCTATTAATTCTTTATATTTTCCTTTATCTAATAAAATTTGTTCAAGAATTGCACTATTTGAAGAAAAATTACAATTATAGATATAATCACAACGGCTACACCACATAGAAAAAACTTGATCAACAAAAGGTAGTTTTAAAATAACTTCTTGATTTCTTTGACAGAAAACTGATATATGACTATCAGGATATTTCTCTTTAATACTTCTTAATAAAGGTTCATGTCTAATTAAATCACCTATTCCATTTGACCAAGGTATAATTTGTATTTTTACCATATAATTAAATTTTGTATAAACTTTTTAAAAAACAGCGTTTTTAAAAGATTGTATATAAATAACTTTGAAGACATAGACAAAATTGTTTTAGAGAAATATAGGAGTAATAATGTCAATACAAAAAGTTATTTGGAGACATATAGAGAAACGAATTATTGAAAAAGATAATTTATATTATGTAGGTAGAACACTTTACGTTGACAATAAAATTAGTGGTGGGATTGCGTTAAATTTAAATGGTATTGGATTTGTTTATTCAAAACATAAATTTATGAAAAACAGTCGCGTTTATATTCCAGAACATATTTTAAAAATCATAAAGCTGCTTTATATTGAAACAAAAAACGTGAAAAACTCTTAAATTGATACGTAGTGGCAAATCTATTTAAGACAAAAGCGTCTGATAATTTATATTTTTTAATTCAAAAATAAATTTTGGTAGTTTTATTTTTTTCTTTAGATATATAAAACAAAATTAGATAAAATAAACTTCGCTTAAGCATTACTTAAAATGAAGGAGATAAAATGAAACATATTTCGATATTAGATAACGATTTATATAAATTTTCAATGCAAAATTTTGCATTAAAAAACTTTCCTGCGGAAATAGTAGAGTATCGATTTTTTAATCGAAGTAAAAGAAAATTTCTGCCAAATTTTGTAGAAAAACTAAAAAATTCTATATCAGACATGCAATATCTTTCACTTTCTTCAGACGAACGTGCTTTCCTTAAACTTAATTGTCCTTTTGACGATGAATATCTTGATTATTTATCTACATATCGTTTTGATCCTTCTGAAGTTTTTATAGACCAAAAAGGTTATAATATCGAAATTACAATTAGAGGTCTTTGGCACAAAATAATACTTTGGGAAGTACCTTTAATGTATACTATCAGCGAACTTTATTTCTCAGGGTGTGAACCGAATCGTGAAGTTTTAAAATGTATTAATCAGAAAAAAGCAAAAAAACTTTTTGATAATGGCGTATTTTTTAGCGATATGGGTTCAAGAAGAAGATTGTCTTTTGAGAATCACAAACAGGTTATTGAAGATTTTATTCCTTATGCAAAAAATAATTTAATTGGAACGAGTAATCTGTATCTTGCGAAATTATTTGGTATTAAACCTATAGGAACTAAAGCACATGAACTTTATTCTTTGATGGGTTCTATATATGGTTTTATTCATGCAAATACTATTGCTTTAGAAACATGGGATAAACTTTATAAAGGAAAGCTTAGTATTGCTCTTCCAGATACTTTTACATCAAATGCGTTTTTGCATTCGTTTAAATATGATATTGCAAAATCATATTCTGGCGTTCGTCAAGATAGTGGCATACCATTAGAATTTGCTGATAAATTTATTAAACACTATGAAAAATTAGGAATTGATCATAAAACAAAAATATTATTATTCTCAGATTCTTTAAACGATGATAGAGCTATTGAAATAAATAAATATCTTGAAAAAAAGTATAAACGCCAACGTGAAATTAACCCTTGTGGAATAGGAACGTTTTTTTCATTTGACATTCCATACACAACGCCTTTAAACATGGTAATTAAATTAACAGGTCGTAAATATGAAAACTGTTGGATACCTGTAGTAAAAATTTCTGATGATAAAGGGAAAAACACAGGAAATAGAGAGATGATTGACTTGTGTCTTAAAACTTTCGAAAAATTTGGACATATTTAGAAACAAAAAAATAAAACACATTTATAACTAAAGAGTTTTTATGCTTAAAAAAATATCTAAAAAATTAAAAATCGACATAGAAAGAACATTATGTGATTATCGAAAAAAAATTGAAACAAGATATAAAGAAAAAACTGTTTTATATCGTTTAGAAATTTTAAGAAAATATTTTGAGTGGTATAAAAACGTTCCTAAACCAAATGAAGATAAAAATAAGAAGGTTATAACATATAAAAAAATTTTAATTAATAATAATTATGGGAAAAAAACAATCAATGGAAAATTGGCAGCTATAGATTCTTTTTATAAAGAAATTTTGGGTGTAGAAAGTATAACGCCACGTTTTAAAATAAAACATGAACTTTCTAAGTTTTATACTAGAGATCAGATAGAGAAACTAATCGCTTCTCATTCAAATATTAAACATCGCTTTATAATCCTTCTTGTTTATGGTGCAGGTTTATCTCTTAAAGATCTATCTGAACTTAAACACAAAGACATAAACATAACAAAAAGAAAAATTAGAATTAATAATACTGAAATACTTATAGATCAAACAATTACTTCTGTTTATAAAACATATAAAGAAAGTTTAGACAAAAAATCTGTTTTTGTTTTTAATGAGTGTCCAAGGACATTTCAGAAAATATTTGACGATGCTTGTCTTAAATCAAATGTACCAAATCTTGGTGGAATAAAAACTCTAAGGCACAGTTTTGCTATGCATTTGTTAGAATATGGTGTAAACATTAAATATATACAAAAATTGTTGGGACATTCTGATAGAAAGACTACAACAGGACTTTATAAATCAAATAATAAACAAAATTTTTATAGTCCTGTTTTTTTTCTTAATAAAGAAAAATTAAAATATACTACTAAATCTCAAGACATTAATATCACGTGGGTTTGTGAAGAATGTGGTTTTCGTATATCTTCATCAAACATAAAAGAATTACTTCTACATAATCATAATTAGTTTTTTACAAATTTATTTTTATTATCTACTTTTTAAGTATAGAATCTAATAAGATGTTTATTGAAGAAATGTTTTATCTTGAAAATGGAACTTATGTCAATGGAGTGTTTAATGTTTCTTATATAATGCTAAAATCTTATAGAAACAAACCTGGACAATATATTTCTATAAGCCTTTTTGATAAAACTGGTTTTATTGAATCATTGATTTGGGATTGTGATTCTTATTGTTTTGACAATATTGAACTTGACAAATTAATAGAAATTAAAGGAAAAATTCGAGTTTTTAATCAAAAAAATCAAATAATAATCAAATCGTTTTGCCAGTATTATGAGCGTCTAGGCAATAACAAAATTAATAATAAAAAACTTAAATTCTTATTAAGGAGTTAGAGATGTTTATTGAAGAAATCTTGAAGTCTCAAAATAACACTGTTGTTGAAGGATCTTATCTTATTTTAGATGCCAGTCTTAAAGAATTTTCTGGTAAAGAAGGTAGTTTTCTTACATTTAAGCTCCAAGATAAAACAGGAATGATTTGGGCAAAAATTTGGGACAATGCAACACTTATTGAACAACAATTAAAAAATATTTCTATAGTAACAATTAAGGGTAGAACAAATATTTATAATAATAAGACCTCTATCATAGTTGACAAAATAAAAGAAGCTGAACAAGAAGATTATGATATAAAAAACCTTGTTCAAACATCTTTGTTTGATCCAGAATTAATGTGGAAAAATTTATGTCAAATTATGTCTGATAGTCTTATAAAAGTCGATTATAAAAATATATGGGATCGATTTGTTCATAGTAATATGATAGATAAATTTAAACTTTGGCCAGGTGGAAAAGGTTTTGTACACCATGCTTATCGACATGGACTTTTAGAACACACTTTGTCTGTGGTAAAAATAATTAAAATGTTTAAAGAAAATCTTGATATAACTTTTGATTTTGAAAAAACTATTTTAGGGAGCGTTCTTCACGATATAGGAAAAATAGATGCTTATACTTATGATAATGTTAAGACTCAAATGTCTATTGTTGGAAGATTGCATAATCACACTATAATAGGCTATTATATAGTGCGAAACATAATTGATGAAATAGTATCGAGTTCGAAAGAACAAATTATTGAAGATATTGGGCACATAATACTTAGTCATCATGGTTCAAACGAAAGTATATCAAAACCAATGACTATAGAAGCTAAACTTGTTGCATTTGCTGACAATTTAGATGCTGACCTTAATTATATGACATTACAATTAGAACACAATGCAGATGATACAGGTTGGATTTTCGATACATTAAACAATCAATTTTATTTTAAAAGACCAGAAATCATAAAAAGAAAACTTTTAAAACCTAAAGAAAAAATATAGAAATATGTATGAGCACAAAAATTTATAATGGTTATATAATACATAGTGAGTTATCTAGTTACGAAATAGGTTGTATATTAAAAAAAATAAAAACTAATGTAGATATTATAGCAACTCGTATGAGAGACAAACAGTTCGTAAATGTAGCAGTTACTTATTTTGATGATGTTTCTACAGGTTATAGCGAATATAAACAATTAGAAACACCATTTTATTATTCTGGAATGCAACAACAAAAAGCTGAACAAGAACTTAAAAAAGGTTTAAGAAATCCTTTATATGATTACGAAGTAATAATTAATTTTTATCCTCTAAAAAAGAAAACATTATTAACAATAAATACAGAACATATAGAATTAGCTAATGCAGTACTTAATTCTTATCATAGAATAAAATATTATGGGTACTGGAATAACACAGATCCAGATAAAAACTGTAGTGAAAAAGAATGGTATGAAAGAGAAACAAATTGGAATAAAATTTTTAAATGTTACACGTCTATATATTTTCAAACTTCTTTTAAAGACTATATTTATAAACATACACCTAAAGAAAATTTGTTTGAATTTATACCTACATTTGATAAAAGGTTAGAACGTCAAACTTCAGAATTTACGATTATACATTACATAAAGAAAGCACAAGAAAACGAAAACATATCTAACGAAAAAATGCATGAAAATTTTCATATTGTAATGAATGCTATATTGAAAGTAAATTCACGTATTGAAAATCGAGATCAAGAAGTAATTAAAGATTTTAATAAATATAAAGAACATTTAAAATTTCTTATGAAAAAAGAGTTAACTATAAAAGATCTTGAGACTGAAATTACGCATGTTTTCTAAAAGTATTATAAAGTCGTCTTTCAAATAAGGAGTTTAAAAGAATGAATGGTGTTTTTGTAAGAAGCGATGAAGGAATTGAACACGCTATTAGACGTTTTATAAAGACATGTGAACGTTCTGGTGTTTTATCTGAATTAAAAAAATATAGATATTATGAAAAACCAAGCGATGAAAAAAAGAGAAAATTAAACACTTCTATTAGAAGAAACATATTACAAGAAAAAATAAATATTGAAAAAGGAAAACGAAAAAGATTCTGACTTTTATTTTCTATATAGTTAATTGAAACAATATTTTTTTGTCGCGCTCTTTATAAGCGCGTGGATTGAAACATAAGAGCGTGGATTAAAATAAACAAACAAACTGTAAATACCCCTAAAACACATTTAACAAGGAGTTTATTATGTCTGCTGCACGACCAACTAATTTATTAATTTATTACGGATACTTGAATTCTTTCAATAGCACTGTGAATAGTTGGGACAATGAAAAAGTTGCTATTGATATGGCAAAATATGATATTTGTGTATTCGGTAATGGTGTTGCTGATCCTGGACATCCTGATTATGCAAACGCTCAAATAATTATTGCTAGACTTAAAGCAATTAAACCTGATATGATGATTTTCGGATATGCTTCTGCAAATCAAATATTAGATGATTTTCAAACTAAAGTAAATCAATGGGAAGTTCTAGAAATTGATGGAATTTTCATTGATGAAGCTGGTTATGATTATGGTGTTACAAGAGATGTACTTAATGCTGAAATTACTCATATAAGATCAAAAACTTATGCTACAATTTGTTTTGTAAATTCTTGGAATATGGATCACATTATAGGCATTGTCGATGATCCAAGTTATCCTAATACAACTTTTAACCCTGATTTGCATATTTCTTTGCTCGATTCAAGAGATTTCTATTTGCTCGAAAGTTTTTCAGTAAACACAGTTTCTTATTCAGCAAATGATGGATATGCTACAAAAACTGATTTCTTAGCAAGAAGTCAGAAAGCTATAGAGCATTCATATACTTTTGGTATTAATCTTGCTGTTGTAGGCGTTATAAACAATGATAATGTTTCTGGTCAAAATCTTTTTAATTTTAATTATCATTCTGCAATTATTATTGGTGCAGAGACTGTAGGGAGTTCAGACACTAATTATGGCTCTGGCTCAGCTGCTGTAAAATTTTGGACTAGAATTTCACCAAAACACATTGGAAGAACAGGTTCAGTTGTTATTGCTCAAAGTCTTTCAGATATTGATGTTATCATGAGGTTTGGCGATTATTCTCTTGTGGCTTTAGATTTTTCTACTGGTGGGCAAATAAGTTCAATACAAAAATGGTAAAGTTAAATTCGATATAAAATCATATAAGTGGGTATTACGCAATGAAGATTATCGATAAACAGAGTTACAGGTCTGAAGGACGTGGTGTCAATGAGACTGATAATGTGTATCGCGTGGTGCTTGTTGATGTCACTCAGCGTGAGCTTTTTGAAGTGGAGGCTTGGATAGCCAAACGACATGTTAAAGAATTGAAGTCTAAGCTAAAGTGTGAAATAATTGAAGATCTAAGTGAGATAGAATCGCATAGTAAATTTATACAACGAAAGTCTGTACGTGTTCGAGAGCTTGTCGAGCGTCTATTACATGATTAATGTATAGTTGCATTTTGACATATAATATATGAGTAAAATTATCCGATAATAAAATATTTTTTCATTGTAGGAACGTTCAAATGCAACTTTTTACTTGCAAAGCATGTTTTAATGAAAGATCAATAAAGAAATATGGAAAATGTTATTTACTCAACAAAACTTCAGACTTTGACCCATTATTCTGTCCTTATGATAGTAATGCTAAGCCAAAGTGGGTGAACGAACAATATTCTTTTAAAGTAGCAAAACGAAAAAATCGTACAACAGCAATTAAAAATAAATGTTAAAGTTATTTTGAAAATTGTTTTATTTAAAACTTATATAAGAAATAAACAAAGAATGATTAATATGTTTACAAAATATTAGGTTTATAGGAAACCATTATCTTGTTTTTTTGATTTGCTTAAGCCTATTTAGACTGATTAAAGAAAAAATTCAGAGATAAGATTGACGATAGAAATATTGCAAAATTAAGAAAATCCACCCTTGATAAAATCAATCATATTGTTTCTTTTGTTTTTCATTTCTTTAGATGCCCAAAATTTCATATAATCTTTTTTAATCATACTTTCTGTATTAAGAACGTCGAGAATATAAAAATTAGGTAAAATTTGTGGGTTTTCTTTTCTAAAGTCTTTTTCATCTAATTTTAAATATCTACAAGCCCATAAACCAATTGCAGCTGACCTTGATATACCTGCAGCACAATGTATTATTAAATTAGGTATTTCTAAAGAATTAATTTTATTAACAAAACTTATTATTTTTTGTGCTTCTTCTTTACTAAATAATTTACCAGAATTTTTTATGTTTTTATATTCATCTAAAGTCAGATCAGCAAAACAAACGCTTAATGTTGATACACATCCTAAGTTTTCTAATCGTTGTTTTACTTCATAATTTATAAGTTCGTCAACATTCCATATAGAAATAAGAGCCCATGGTTTTTCTGATAGTCTAAAAAAATTAAAAATAGAATCTTCAACCTGTTTCCTTGATAAAACAGAAATTTTTAGAATTGGCATTTTTTGCTTTTTCTTTCGATTTTGTTAAATTAGACTAGATTTAAAAAAGGAAGTGTATGAATAATTTGATAATTGGGTCTTCAATTACTTGGATAGTAGGAATGTGTTTTCTTTTAAAATCTATAGATACTCCTATTGTCAAACTATTTTCTTTTATAATAATTATAATAAATTTATGTTCTTCTATTTATTATTTAAAAACAAATAGTTTTAAGAAAACTCTTGAATTAAGAAGCTATACTGATAATATAGCTGTTATTCTCCTCACAATCATGTTTCCTTCTTTTTTTTACGGTTATCATATTCAATTATTATTAAGCGTTATTGTTAATTATTTCTACTTAAAAAGCAAACATCATATTTATAAAATCTTGATTTTTCTAACTTTAATAGAAACTATTTGTTATTTTGTTATAACTTATATGCAAAAAATGATGTTTGAAGTCGTCTTTAATTGTCTAACGACTTTATTTTTAGCTTTTGTTTTATTTATAATTAAAGACAAACTTCTTATTAATTCTGAAATAAAATATAAAAAAATAATAGACAATGTAAATGAAATTTTTAAGCATCAAATAACAAATACAATAACGCCCATGTATTACTATATAGATAAATTAAACGAACCAAATAGAACAAAAATGATTTGTCTTGTAGATAAACTTAAAAATATTGCACAGTCTAAAAACACAAATTTTGGAAAAATAATAACTTTAGTAAAATCATCAATACTATATACATCAGGAAAAAACATAAATATTACACTCGTTGATCAAGTTAATAAAAATATAGATGTAGATTCTTTCTATCTTTTATTAATTATATATGTTCTATTTGACTGTTCTATTAATAGTAACTCTACAGAAATAATAGTGAAATTTAACAATACAAAAATAGATATAATAGATAATGGGATTATCCATAAAAAATGTTTTTATTTTGAATCAGCAAAAGAATTACTTGATTTATTAAACATACCATCTAAAATTCTTTCTTCACATAATGGAACAAAAATCACATTAGACTTAAGGAACTGTATATGAAATCAAATAAACAATACTATGAAGATTTAGAAAAGTCTGGATCCCTTGAATCAGTACAAAAAGACGGTAAGCCTAAAACTTCATTAGAAAAAACTATTGCATTAGGGTACCCTATTATTGTCGCTATATTAACAATAATAACATCATTCTTACTTATTTTCAAAAGAAAAAAAATGGATTTTAAAGTATTTATTCCCCACATGATAATAGGTTCTATCTGTGGTTGGTTTTGGGGAATTTTTATGGAAAAACTAGATTCAAATTACCCGGGTTGGTTATTTCATCCATGGGCTGTAATAGGCCCTGAATGGATATTAACGATTGAAGACTGGTTATTTTATCCTGTTTGTGGTGCTTTTTTCTATACATTATTTCGATTGATAAAAAACACAAAAAAATCGAACGAATTATCTAAATGGTGCTTTCAAATATTTCATATTTCTATAACGCTTTTCTTTATTTATTTTACTAGTTATGCTGGCAAAAGTATTGCACTACAATTTGCTATTATTTCAATCCCTTTATTTTTCTATAGTTGGGATCGATGGGACACTTTACACTATTTAAAAATGTTTTTATTTATAATAATTTTTGCAACACTCTGGGATTGGGCTGCAGTAACTTGGATAACAAAAATTCCTGGTTTTTCTTGGGCTTCTCAATGGATCTACGTGACATTTGATTCTCAAGGAATAGCACATCACAGTTCTGTTTTTCTTTCATATAAAGAACATCCTTGGGCATGGATTTTTAATAATCCTATAGAAATCACACCATGGTTCGGAATAGCTGGTGCAATGTTTACATATTCACTAGCAATGGCTCTTGATAAATTTATTTATAAAAAAAATGATTAAAAAAAATGATATAACTTTTCAATTTAATGTTTTATGTCAACGAACAAAATGGGGTGAAGGTGACAGTGTATACACAGAACTTGTGTATATTACAACTGATGAGTTAGTTAGTTTTATCATTTATTATTATCATAATGATCTTGATAAAGTTGTAATAAGAAATTTATATGTTGATGAGAATAATAGAGAAAAAGGAATTGCATCTTCTATTATTAAATCAATACAACAATATTGCAAAAAAAATAATAAAGATTTGTGTTTATGGTGTCATAAAGATAGTTGGCTTTATGATTGGTATAAAAGAATAGGGTTTCAATATTATAACATAAAAGATGAAAATACAGTATGGATGATTTTCAACGATCTTTAATTTCTAATTAATAAAAAATTAATTTATGTTGTTTATAAGAGAATTTTTAAATTAAAATTGGCAAAAAAAACAAAAAATTCGATATTTAAAATGTGTAAAAAAAATGTTCATAATGATTTTTTTTGAGTGTTTTATTATCATAGGCAAACAAAACATTTTTCAAAGGAGATTTATATGTCTTATGTTTTTACGCCGAGGAAAGCTGATGAACCAAGAGTTTCTCTAAGTATCGAGAAAGAAAGCGCAGAAAAGCTGTATGCGTACGCTGACAAACTAAGAATGTCTGCAAGGCAGCTGGCAAGTATTCTGATCGGTACAGCATGTGATCGAGATCTTTACACAGAACTTTTTAGAAAAGAGGATGAAAATGAAAATTAAATTTTTGCTTTTGATTGTCGTGTTGTTTTTCTCAAGTTTCGCTTTTGATACTCTTAAAGTAGAAAACAAAAATGAGACTTATAATGTGGGAATAAGTTTACTTGATCGTTTTAATGTGTCTTTA